>Ga0206854_1139_pt1 | contig 18993 bp, 16 predicted proteins | sample Alteio_BWOrgCont_50_FD_152870 | JGI IMG/M metagenome (GOLD analysis project Ga0206854, IMG submission 152870) | Enriched cells from forest soil in Barre Woods Harvard Forest LTER site, Petersham, Massachusetts, United States -... | ecosystem: Environmental > Terrestrial > Soil > Temperate forest >...
CGGCCGAGCCATCTCGATTTCCACCAAACGAGAGGCCCAGCCACCGCTGCACCACCAGAACCAGACCAGAAAAATTGAACACCGCGGCTCTCCTTTTCATTTTCTTCTTCTTCTTCTTTTTCTCCCGGAGTGCGTCGGAAGGAGAAAAAGAATAGGAACAAGGAAAAGAAAATGAACCGACCGGCCACCTACAGATCCTGCCCGTGCGCGATAAAGGCGCGGTAGAGGCGCAGGATCTCCGTGAGCGCCACGAAGAGACCGTCGGTGCGCTCTTCGGTGATCGGTTCGCGCGGGGCGAACAGCTCAATCTCGAACGGATAGGGCCGCACATCCGCCGGCGGGCTCAGCCGCCCGTGGGCGTAATCCGCCGTCCGCGCATAGCGGTCGCTGGGGCGGACTTTCACCGCGTGCGTGGCCAGCGGCAGCGCCACCGCGGCGGCGGCCAGGGCCGGCTCCACGACCTCGCTGGCAATGAGTTCGCTGCGCACGGTGGCGTAAAAACCGCGGGCCGAGGGATCGGTCCGCAACGAGATCAATCCGTCAAAACTCCACTTCTTTAGTTCGGTTTTGAAGAACTGCACGTCGGCCTCGGCGGAATCGCGCGCAAAGCGGGTTTCAAAGTCCGCGAGCGGCGCCGTGGCGCCACTGAAGCCGCGCACGTTGACGACGGGATACGCGATGAGCGCATAGTCGCGACTCAGCCCAGGGCTGACCTTGAGCTGGAGCAGGAGGTTCGCCAAGGCCTGGACCCCATGAAAATTGCCCGCCTCAAAGCCGGCGAACAGACCGAGACGGATCGGCTTGCCGCTGCCCCGTTGTCCGAGGAACAAAAAGCGCGGAATTTCCGCCTTTTCACCTCGCAAATCGATGGCTTGCCGGTGGGCAACGAGGCTGGACGAGTTACGCGCGGCCTCGTGCAGCGGGGCAAGAATTTCGTCCAGCGTGACTGCCTCCTGGGCGGGGGCGGATGGCAGAGCCGGCGGTGCGGGGACGGCGGCGCCTGTGGAGAGATAGGTGGGAATGGAAGACATAATATGGAGTTGTGTCGCGAACGCTCCGTCGTTTCGGTAGGCAGTCGCGCTGAGCGTTGACCTCCAGCTTTGTCTGGTCGGTGACCGGGAAGAGCCGTGAGGCGCCTCCGTTGCGCTATTTCTCTACCGTTTCAATATACTTATGCAAGCGCTATTTTCCGTATGACACATCCGCCCTCCGGCGCGGCGGTGCGCGAGCGCTCGCTGGTCGTCTCGCTCCACGATGTCTCCCCGCTCACACGCCCCGCCTGCACGGCCATCCTCGCCGAATTGCGCACCCTCGGCGTGGCGCAAACTTCCCTGCTCGTGATTCCCAATCACCACCATCGCGCACCCATGCTCGACGACGCGGATTTCGGCGCATGGCTTCGGGAGCAAGCGGCCGCGGGGCACGAGGTCGTCATGCACGGCTACTACCACCAGCGTCCCCGCCGCGCGGCGGAAACCGTATCGGCGCGCATCACCACGCGCGTTTACACCGCCGATGAGGGCGAGTTCTACGATCTCGACCGCGAAGCCGCGCGCACGCTGGTCGACAAAGCCCGCGCGGAATTCCAGCAACTCGGCCTCAACCCCGCCGGCTTCATCGCCCCCGCCTGGCTCCTCAGCCCCGCCGCCGAGGAAGCCCTGCGCGAGGCCCGCTGCGCGTACACCACCCGCCTCGGCAGCGTCCTCGACTTGCAGACCGGTCGCACCGTCCGCTCCCAGTCGCTCGTCTGGAGCGTGCGCAGCGCGTGGCGCCGCCAGATGAGCCTTGCCTGGAACGCGCTGCTCTTTCGCCACCTCGCGGCCCATCCCCTGCTCCGCATTTCCATCCATCCCGTCGATTTGGCGCACGCGCGCGTTTGGCAACAAATACGTGAACTCGTCACGCGGGCGCTTGCCGAGCGCGCAGCACTCACCTATCTCGCTTGGCTCACGCGACAGCGCGCCGCACCCCAGCCGTGAAAGCCGATCTCCACCTCCACTCCCGCTTCAGCGACCGCGCCCCGGAATGGCTCTTCCGCCGCGCCGGCCTGCCCGACAGCTACTCGGAGCCCGCGCGCATTTACGAAAAACTGCGCGAGCGCGGGATGGATTTCGTCACCATCACCGATCACAACCAGATCGCCGGCTGCCTCGAAATCGCCGACCGGCCCGGCGTCTTCCTCAGCGAACAAGTCAGCACGCGCTTCCCCGACGACCGTTGCAAAGTACATCTGCTTGTCTGGGGCTTGAGCGAGGCGCAGCATCGTGAAATCCACGCCCTGCGGGACAACATCTTCGACCTGCAACAATACCTCGCCGCCGAGGGCCTCGTGCATGCCGTCGCGCATCCGCTCTACCGCATCGACGACCGGCTTGCCCTCGCGCACCTCGAGAAACTCATCCTGCTTTTCCGCCACTTCGAGGGGCTCAATGGTCTGCGCGACCAGCTCCTCAGCGAAGTCGCCACCTTTGTCTTCTCGCGCCTCACGCCGAAAAAGATCGCGCAACTCGCCGACTACCACGGCCTCGCGCCCACGCATCCCGAGGCCTGGAGAAAAGTGCTCGTCGCCGGTTCCGACGACCACGGCGGCATCTACCCCGCCTCCGCCTATACGGAAACCGAGGGCGGCAGCGCCATTGCCGAGTATCTCGAAGCCATCCGCCAGGGCCGCTGCGCGATGCGCGGCGCGGGCGGCACACCGCTGGCCGCCTCGCACAGCCTCTACAACAACCTGCGCCAATTTATCGGCACCAAATTCGCCGGCGCGCAAAGCTCCAGCCTGCTCGGCAAGGCCTTCTCCCGCTTCATGGAAGGCGAAGACCCGACCGAGTTTTCGTGGACCGACAAGCTCGGCTTCCTCGCCGAGGGCATCGCCAGCGGGAAGATCTTCGAACTCGCCAAGCCCGCCAACGCCTCGCTGTGGAAACAATTCTCCTCCACCTTCAGCGGCAGCGAAATCAAGGCCCTGCTCGTCCGCGAAACCGCCGACATCACCGAGCCGGAGCGGCGCGCCTTCGTCATCGCGAACTTCTTCGTCAACCAGCTCGCGTTCCGCTTTTTCACCACCTTCATCCGGCAGGTTTCCAACGGGAACATCATTGAGGCCATCCAGGACATCAGCGTGCTCATCCCGGTGCTCGCCCCCCTCGCCCCGTATCTTTACGCCTTCCGCAGCCAGGCGCCCGACCGCCGCTGGCTCGCCACCATCAGCACCGCGCTCACCGCCGAAACTCCGCCCGGCCTGCACAACCGCAAGCGCGCGTGGTTCACCGACACGCTCGAGGACGTCAACGGCGTGGCCAATACCATCCGCAAATTGACCGCCGCCTGCGTGGCCGAGGGTTATGCGCTTACCGTCGTCACCTCGCGCTCGACGATCACCATCACCGGCATCCCCATCCAGAATTTCGCCCCTGTCGGCGAATTCGAACTGCCGGAATACGAGTTACAAAAACTCAGCTTCCCGCCGGTGCTGCAGATGATCGATTACATCCAGCGCGAAGGCTTCACCGAGCTGATCATCAGCACCCCCGGCCCCATCGGCCTCACCGCGCTGCTCGCCGGCAAGATGCTCGGCCTGCGCACCAGCGGCATCTATCACACCGATTTTCCGCAATACGTCGGCATCCTCACCGACGACAATTTCCTCGAGACGCTCACGTGGAGTTTCATGAAGTGGTTTTACGAGCAGCTCGACCTGCTCTATGTGAACAGCGAAGGCTACCGGCGCGCGTGGATCGACCGCGGCATCCCCGCCGAACGCATCCGCATCCTGCCGCGCGGGCTCGACACCACGCTCTTCCACCCCTCGCGGCGCGACCCGGATTTCTGGCCGAAGCGCGGCCTCGCGCGTGGCAAAATCGTGCTGCTCTATCTGGGCCGCATCTCCAAGGAAAAGGACCTCGACGTCATTGTCAGCGCCTGGACGAAGCTGCACCGCGACGATCTTGCGCTCGCCTTCGTCGGCGACGGTCCCTACCGCAAGGAACTCAGCGCGCTGCTGCCCGAGGCCACCTTCACCGGCTATCTCGCCGGCCTCGACCTCGCCCGCGCCTACGCCTCGTCGGATATCTTCGTCTTCCCCAGCACCACCGACACCTTCGGCAACGTCATCCTCGAAGCCCTCGCCTCCGGCGTCCCCTGCATCGTCTCCGACCAGGGCGGCCCCAAGGACCTCATCGAACCCGGCAAAACCGGCTTCATCACCCGCGCCCTCGACGCCGAAGATTTCGCCCGCGCCGTCGAGCAACTCGCCACCAATTCCGACCTGCGCCACGCCATGAGCATCGAAGCCCACCGCGCCGTCCAAACCCGCGACTGGAGCGAAGCGGCGAGAAAATTCTGGGCTTCCTCCGCCTCATAATCTGCTTCTAATAGCAGCGATCCGGCATCATGTTTAGCCATGAAACTTGTTCTCCCCCTGTTTCTCATCATCGTCGCAGGGTGTGTGGTATACACCGAATGCGCCGGTGAATCCCACGAACGAGGCAAAAGCGTCGGCGGACCGGAGCAGCAAGCCGCTCTCGCAAAAGAACTGAGGATGACCATGGCGGCAGCGTTGCGCACGGGTCTGTTCGCTAAAAAATCTCAAGACGTCGACGCCCCCAAGCAGGCGATTCAAACCATTCTGGACCGATATGCGCCCCAGGATAGATCCACCAAGGATCACGACAACCAAGTCATAGCGAGAATTCAGGCGCTCCTCGAGAGAACTCCACCACAAGATAATTTCACCCAGGAACTTACCAATCTCGTCGATTGGGAAGCGAAAGCTCTTCTGGAATTCCTCGTTGATTGGCAGGGCTATATTGCCGCCATCGAAACTGGCGAACGCGAAGGCCTCCGTCCTGGACTGCCTGGCTTTCTCGGCACTGGCGCCGAGTTTCCCGATCTCATATCGCGCCCCGAACTCCTCACAGCGGAGGCTCAGCTTTACCACCGCATGGTTGCAACACCCGAGCGGGCCAATATATCGGTTGGCTCCAGCGCGGGCAAGGCTCGGTGGATCATGCTGCAAACAAACTCTCTGGCGGACCTTCCGAAGGCCATCGAACAAATGGAGACTCTTCTCCGGACTAAACCGGCCAACGATATGCCAAGAGAAGAATTGGAACGGCTCTTACGATTACTTCACGAATATCAATCAGGCTATGAAGCCATCAAAAAAGGGCTAACTGCCGAAGTCCGTTTCGCCAGTCCCGCCCCGGATCGACTGCTCGACGAACGGGAGCACGCCGCGGCACTGCACCACGAACTTCTCCTCCTTGCCCTTCCAGGCATGCTCGGCTTGCCCGCCACAAAAGGCACAAATCCCGGCGAATCCGTCAGCGGTTATCTCCAACGCATGGCCACGACAGCGATAAATACCGCCGATTGGCCCCTGCTCGAACGCACTCTCAGCATAAAGCAGTATTCCGACAATGACTCCACCTGCATCGCGACTGACCGCCTCGCGCTCCAATGCTTCATCGACGCCATTCATCAGGAGCAAGCGCAGAAATACGCCCTCGCTGTCCGTTCGTTTCGGTTCGCGCTCCAGACCGGCTCAGAAGTCATTCCCCCGGAAACAATTGGGAAACATCTTCAAACCATTCGTCAGGAACACTTGGCGGATTATGAGCAAGCAGTCCGGGATCTCGAATTTGGAAGCATTCCCACCACAGCCACGCCCGACGTCATTCTTGTCCCCCCAGCTCGCACAGGCCAATCCCTCACGCAATAAAGTTCATATGGTGGGCTTTCCTTCACACAGAATGAGTTTCATTCTCCTCCTCTGGCTCGTCCTCGGCGGCATCGTTTCCGCCGAGACCACGGAAGCTCTCCTCACGCAAATCAAGAGCACAGTGGCGGACGAAATGAAGCTCCCCGAAGAAAAACGCGATTACGTCGCTCAAAGACTTTCTTACATATTTTTTCCCGACATCTCCTACGGCGAACCTGCAATTCGGAGTGACGAATCGCTGCTGCCAGCCATGGAATTCGCCGCCACCCAATCTGCCAACACCGAGCTCCGGAACCTTTGCCGCACCTACTGCCAGCAGGCCCGCGCCGAGGTACCTCTGCGCCAGGCTGCTCTGGTCGAAAAGACAAAGAAGATTCTTGCCGAGGCTTTGCGCACTGGCCTCGCCGCCAGTCAAATTGAGGATCTACAAGCACCGCTCGCGGCGGTTCACCAACTGACGGACGAAGACTACACCTCCCAGGATTCCCAAATCCAATGGCTCCGCCAGCTTGTTCTCTTTAGCGCCCCCGAATATCTGCGTTTAATTCAGGATTGTATCGCGATTCATGGCAACAGAGATAGCCGGATCGGACGCGATTTATGCGAAGAACTCTGCCGGGATCAACCCGCTTTCCACGACCTTATGCCGCGCTCGGAGTTCCTCGCGCGGCTGGCCGCATTCAAAGATCGATTTGGTATTTCTGAGAAACACAGCTCGTCGTCGCCTGGAGACTTCAACAACAGAGCACAGGCCATCGTCCTCACTACAAATTCGCTGTCGGATATTCCAAGGACCATCAAACAGCTTGAAGGTCTCGCGCGATCCAGAGACGCTGAGGATGCCTGGCATGGCGATGCGTTTTCCAAAACCCTCGGGCTTTTGCGAACCTACCAAAAGCTTCACGAGGAGCTAAAAAAGGGAGAGGGCACTTCAATCGATCTCAAGTCCGTCATCCGCAATTTTACATACAGCCGCGAAACCATGCGGGCCTTGCATCAGCAACTCCTCCTGCTGGCGCTGCCTCGTATCTTGGGAATACCCGAAACCCAGGGCGCCCAGCCGGAAGAAAATATCCCCACTTACTTGCACCGCGTTGCCACTCAGGCGGTAGCGGCTTCCGATTGGCCACTTCTAGGACGCACTTTCGGCGCCGCACAAACGCTGGACGCGAAGCTCACCTTCGGCGTCGGGGACGCCGAAACGTTGCAATCATTCCTGACCGGGATCGCTCTGGAGAGGGCGCAAGAATATGTTCCTGCCGTCCGTTCGTACGAAACCGCACTGGCCACCGGCTCACAAATTCTTCCGCCGAAAATTGTCGGCGATCGCCTCGAACGCATTCACCGCGAGCATCCTCAGGAATTTTTGGCCGCTGTGACCGTCCAACCTTAAACACTCAGCCTGATGATTCCGGTGTCTCAATTGCGTAATCTCTTGATCGAAGCGAATCGATTTTTGCGCGTCCTCCACTTGGGATCATCGAACCCAGCCAATGGAAAAGGCTTCTCAGCCTTCGCACACGCGATAGTCTTTTTATTCCTCATGGCCAGCGCCTCTGTGGCGGAAACTTCGGATGAACTGCTCGATCAGCTCATGAGGGTGTTGAGATCGATGGCCAACGAGCCTGGGACACGAGTTGACCCGTCCGTGAAGCCAATGCTCGAACAATGGGGCCTAATCCAGTTTTACTATGTGGACGGCAGGATAAAGGAAGATGCTGAACCGTGGCTTCTGAAGGTGATTCAATCTATCGAAACTGCGTCTCGATCGGAGAAAATCAAGGACCTTTGCCACACCTTGGGCATGCAGTTGTGGACCACGATCGAAGCGAAGGACGCCGCGAAGGCGGAAACTTACCGAAAAGGTATCGCTGATGCAATTCGAGCGGGGCTTGCCGCCAAAACGATCCAGGACCTGGACGAACCTCAATCGGCGATCCGCAGATTGAGCGCGGACAGCTATTACAACCCGGACCCAACTTCAAAACTCTATGCACTCCGTGGCAATACCGATTCGGCGCTAATCTATCTTCATTACCTTCAGAATTTGTTGGCTCACATCAACCCAAATGATCGGGTGGTTGCTCCCTGGGCATGGAGGAATCTGGTCAACCCCATGAACGAAATTTCCGCCTTCCCGCCAAAGGAGGAACTCGTCGTCCTTGCAGAAGATCTTCGCAAGCGGCTCGGCATTCGTTTGGAGAATCCGCTTCCGGAAGGGCCAGAAAGACTTCTCCAAATCGTGACCGAAATAAAATCGTTGGACGATTTGGCGAAAGCGATCCCGTCGATGGAGGAGATTTCCTATTTCGGTTTATTAAATGGAAATCAAGGGCATGATCTTGCCGACTTCCTGCATGACTTGCACAATCTTGAGCGGACTTACCGTGAACTTCGCCGGGGATTGGCGACGTCGTTTGATTTGATGTCCCATTCTCTCCAAGCACCTTATAACGGCATTGACCTCGACCTTCGGGATCAACTCATCCTTCTCGCCCTTCCCCGGCTCCTGCTTCTTCCGGACAGCGAAGGCGTGCGGTCGGACGAAAAGGCGTGGTCTTACTTGCAACGCGTCGCCGACCAGGCGCACGCCACCTCCAATTGGCCTCTGCTTGTCCGCACGATCGACGTGGCGCGCAGCCTGGAGTTTACTCTGACATTTCGGCGAACCGACTCCACGGCGCTGCGTTTGTTTCTAGCGGGGTCTAATCAAGAACGCGCCGGACAATACGTCTTCGCCGCGGTCTCTTATCAGGAGGAGCTCGCAACCGGATCGCAGGTGATCTCGCCGGAATTCATACGCGACCGTCTGGAGGCCCTGCGGAAGACTCATCCCGAAGAATTTGAGCAAGGGCGCTCCCAGGCGTGGAATGCTCGACGCCCGAATTCTGAATACGTTGCGGGCGGCTTTGTTTGGTTTCCGCGAAGTGTCGGACTACCGCCGACGTTTGTACAACCGGGCATTTATCCCAAGCCCGAACAAATTACATCAATCGCGGTTCCTCCGCGGCAGGACGCGGCGTCCCCGCCAAATACACCGGCAGTTCCCGTGGCGACCAAGGTGAAATGACGAAAAAGAACCTGCGAGCAAAGACAGGTCCGACCCTCTCACTCTTCGCTCAAAAGGAATTCGACGTCTTGTGCAGCTCGCGGCGCGAGGCAAAAAAGCAAAAAAGGGGTCAGGCGGCATTTCTTGACAGAGGGCCGAGGATGGAGTGAAGTCCAGGCATGCCCCGCAGCATTCGCCTGGAATTTCCCAGAGCATTCTACCACGTGATGGCGCGGGGCAACCGGCGGGAGGCGATCTTTGCCGATGACGATGACCGGCGCTTTTTCCTCAAGGCAATCGGCGAGGCGTGCGGGATGACGGGCTGGCGAGTGCATGGCTGGGTGCTCATGGGCAATCATTACCATTTGCTGATTGAAACGCCCGAGGCGAATTTGGTCGCCGGGATGCAATGGCTGCAAAACACTTACACGCGGCGTTTCAACGTGCGACACCGGCTCTGGGGCCGCCTTTTTGGCGACCGATACAAGGCTGTGCTCGTCGAGGGCGCCGGGACCTATTACGAGACGCTGCTCGATTACCTGCACCTGAACCCCGTGCGCGCGGGCCTGGTCACGCCGGGCCGGGGGGAGAGCGTGCTGGATTATGCGTGGAGCAGCGTAGCCGGCGGGCATGCGCTGCCGCCGCGGCGGCGTCCGCCGTGGCTGGCGACGGACACGGCGCTGGCGGCCTTTGGTTGTGCCGATACGGCGGCTGTGCGCCGGCGCTGGGTACAACGCCTGGACCTGCGCGCCCAAGCCGAGGAGCGCGAGCGCTGCGGAGTGCCGGAAGCGGATCCTCAGCAGGATGCGCGGCGGAGCGATTTGCGCCGGGGCTGGTATTGGGGGAGCCAGGCCTTTGCCGAAAAGATGCTGCATTTGGGAGAGAAGGTGCTGAACCGTCGCCGAGTCCCGAGCGCGCGCGCCAGCGGCGAGCAACAGGCACATGGGGAGGTGCAGTCGCGGCGCTTGTGCTGCGCCGGGATGACCGCGGCCGGATTAAGCACCACTGAGCTGGCGGCCCTTCCCGGGAGCAACCCGCGCAAGGTGGCCATCGCGCGCGTGGTGTGGGAACAAACAACCGTGGGGCTGCCGTGGATGGCCACCGAACTGCACCTGCGCAGCGCCGCCAATGCCAGCCAGCAAATGCGCCGTCACCGCCAAAAACCACCCCGGTTGCCTAAAGAACTTCGCCACTGGATCGCCGCCCAGTCAATAAATGTCGCCTGACCCCTTTTTCCACATTAGATTGGGAGCACGCAATTGAATACTAATAGATCATTTTTAACTTATATTAAGTCGCTTCTATGCCTATTAATCGGTGCGTTATTACTTTGCACGGCTTCGGCACAGCGTAATTCGGCCATGAGCAGAGAAAATCTTCGTGAAAAGCTTGAGCAGATTGAATTGAAGGCCAGAGCGAAAGCGATTGATCCGGATAATACTCCGAAGCTGCTCATCCAGATTCCGGAGTTCAATCTACTGCAACGCGAAGTCGAAACATTCTGGATGGATGCGTTGGACAATCTTCCCGTTATTGCGCCGGACCCGATCAAGCGTTCAATCCTGATTTCGACATTGAGCGGACTGAGTCCTGAAAGTTATTTGCGTGCCATAAATCACGGTTTGGATCTGTACGATAGGAAGCAATTGGATACCTGGGACATTCGACAGGTAACCACGCCTTTCGGAAAGTTAGCGGGACTCTTGACGGATAATTATCAGGAACCGAGGGTAAGAGCGATATTAATTCGCCTCAGAGCGGCTTTATCGACCGATCCCAATATTGCTCGCGGAATTGATAGTGTTCTTTCCGGAGAAGCAAAACGCGGTCTCGATGAACAGCGTGCCGCTTTTAGCAAAATGCCAAACGAAGTACCACCAGTGATCATGCTGGAAAAGACAGAATCAACTATGCCACAGCGAAAAGAGGAGGATCACAATCTCAACCTGGATGCTTCTCTGCCAAAGCGCGGAGAAACTGAGTCCGGTGGTTTTGATCATGGCCTCGTTTCAACGGTCAAGAGCAAGATGAACGGATGGCCATGGGTTGTCAGTGCCGCTGCTCTCATTGTAATCGTGGCATTGGTTTTGAAACGCCGCGTCTAACCCGATGAGAAAAAAATGTAGACGGGTAGACGGGGTCAACGCTTGAAACATGACAGAACCTCGCGAGCGCGGCGGATTTCGATGGGAAAATCGAGGCTGGACGACATTTCTTGACTGCGCGTCGGCGAAGGTTTCCTCCGTGTGCCCAAACTCCATTTGGACAGACCCTTGTCCTGGCAACTCCATGGACCGTATTCTCTCGACCAACGCCAGGCCACTCCGCGAGCGTTGTCCCGTTCATGCCGTCCATGCTTTATCGATTCTCTGCCGTTATCATCGTCTCCGCCGCTTTGCTGGCGTCTGCTCTCTCCCAGGCGCCCAAGCCGGTGCCGACGATCTGGATCAGCCCACCGGGGCAGGACAAGGGCCGGGCGTTCCGCGAGCTTTTTGCCTCTCGTTCCCAAAGTTAGCGAAGCGCTTTGGGAACGCGGGGCGATTTCTGGAAACTCTGTTTCCCGCTCAGCGCCACGTGTCACAGCGAAGCACCGGCGCGCTGGCCGGGAGCCATTCGTGGGCGGAACTGTAATGCCAATGTTCCGGCGAAGCAACCCAGCCGCGGCGCACAGGATTGGCATGGATGTCATCGATCTTCTGGAGCATCGTCCGGTCGGAGTAGATTGCCTGCGGGTGATAGCCCTCTCTTGCCAAAGTTGCCACGCACTGCGCGTCTTGTGGGCGGCTTTGCGCGCCGCCAGGAGGTCGAGCAGCCAGGTGCGACGCTCCGCGGCCAATTGGGCGAGCAACTTGCCGGCGGTGAATTTCTTCAGATCCGCCATGACACGCGGCAGGTTCTGCGCGTGAATGACGGCATGAAAGTGGTTGTCCATAATCACCCAGGCGTAGAGCCGCACTCCCTTCTCCCGCTGACAGAAGGCCAGCGAACGTGCGAGAATGTCACAACAGGCGGACGTATCAAAGACCGGCAGCCATCCGACCACGGTGGATGTGACGAAATGTGCCTGCTCTTTGTCGCGGACAGAATAGCGGCTGCGCATGGCCGCAGGATGTTCATCGGGAAACGGCGTTTCAAGCCGAGAGCGCGTTCCCAAAGCGCTCCGCTAACTTTGGGAACGAGAGTCCCAAAGATGATCCAATGAAAGACGATTTTCGAGGCACGAAATGTGTGACGAGGAGTAGTCAAATCCCAACGTGCAAAATAACGGAATCCAAGGTGCGAGCGCTGGTGGGCGGCAAACTTCCGATTGTGATCGCCCCAAATGCGAATGATCCGCACTAATAATCTGATAAATATGTCAATATTAGACTGTATCCGCTTTCTATTGGTGATGTCGGTATTACTCTTCTTGGGTAATGCCGCCGCCCAAGACTCCCGTTCTGGATGGCCAGGTCTTGAACGGAAGCTCGAATCGGCTGCGGTCAATGCCGATTGGGTGGTCGTGGCGGCTTTAAAGAGTGTCGGGAGTCCCGACGACAGGGGGCCTGGAGCGGCGATTTTCTTCGATACACAATTGGAAATCAAACGCGTCTTGAAGGGCAAAGCCGGCAGTATGGCTAGCGTGGCGATGATTTACTCCGCTTTCGCGCTTAGCGAAACCGGCAAGTTGGTTCCATCAACGCCACCGGAATTTGGGAAGACGTACATTTTCTTTATCGAGAATGAAAAGGGGCAAAAATGGCAGAATGTCTCGAAAGTCCTGCCGGCAGACGACGCAACTGTGGCTGCGGTGGTCGCTGCCATCGGGAGCACGACCGGCTCGACGGTTCCACTCCCCACTCCGACTCCGCCTGAGGTTCGTTCACCGCGAATCACGCCATTTGTTTCTCAAACTCCGTCTGCTGCTATCGTGCAACCACAGCCCCTTTGGCCCTGGCTTTTAGGGCTCTTCGCGATCGCCACCATTCTCGCAATCATTTTAAAACGCCGCGCGTAGAGTGGAATGGGTCAACGCTTGTAGAGTGGAAGGGGTCAACGCTTGAAACTTGACACCGCGCCACCGCGCATTGTGACGTGATATACGGTGGTAGACGGGTGGTAGACGGGGTCAACGCTTGAAACTTGACAGCGCCTCGCGAGCGCGGCGGAGAAGGTTTCCTCCGTGTGCCCAAACTCCATTTGGACAGACCCTTGTCCTGGGCACTCCATGGGCTGTATTCTTCGACCAACGCCAGGCCACTCCGCAAGCGTTGCCCCGTTCATGCCGCCCATGCTTTATCGATTCTCTGCCGTCATCATCGTCTTCGCCGCTTTGCTGGCGTCTGCTCTCTCCCAGGCACCCAAACCGGCGCCGACGATCTGGATCAGCCCACCGGGGCAGGACAAGGGCCGGGCGTTCCGCGAGCTTTTTGAGCGGGCGGACGAGTGGAAGGAGACGCGGTCGCTGGTCGATGTGCTCTTTTTTGCGGACCTCACGGTGCGGAAGGATTTCACGGACGAGGAACTGACCCGCTGGTTTGCCCAGGCGCAGGAATGGAAGCTCAAGCTGGCGCTGGAGACGGGCGCCATCAAGCCCTGGGGGGCCGACGGGCGCGAAGACGTTCGCGGCGGAAAAGCCGATTTGGGAGCGCTTGCAAAAGGATGGAGCGAATCTTTACGCCATCGCCATGGACGAGCCGCTGGTCTGCACGCGCGAGGAGCTTCACCAGTCCGACGAATACGCGGTGGAGGAAACGGCGAAATACATCGCGCTCGTGCGGCAGAGTTTTCCCGGCCTGCTCATCGGCGACATCGAGGCTTACCCGTCGTCTTCGGTCGAGGAGCATCAGCACTGGATTGCCGCGCTGACCAAGCGTTTGGCGGAGAAGGGCTTGCGCGGCATCGACTTCTATCGACTCGATGTCGACTGGCTGAGTTTCACGGAGCAAAACAAGGGCTCCTGGCGCGACCTGCGCCGTCTCGAAGCCTGGTGCCGCGAGCGCAAGCTCCCCTTCCAACTCGTCTACTGGGCCTCCGGTTACCCGGCGCTGGCCAAGCGTGGCCTGGCCGATGACAGCACCTGGTACACCGCCATCATGCAACAAGGCTACGACTACGCGATGGTGGAAGGAAAGCCGGACGCCTTCGTGATCGAAAGCTGGATCGAGGCTCCCTTGCAATGCTTGCCGGAGAATGGCGAGTGGACGTTCACCCGTTCCGTGCGGGACTTCGCGCGAAAATTCGTAAAGCGCGGGGAGAGATAGTTGATAGTCGGTAGTTGATAGTTGATAGCATGCTTATCCGGTTGCTTGACAAAGCGGGGCTGAAGCGGTCACGGCAGCTGTAGCCGGGCTCATTGAGCCGGGCCCGGGTTTCATGAACCCGGCTACAGCAACTCCGCGTCCGCTAATGTCATCAAACCCGGATAAAGGCTGATTGATAGTTGATGGGTAAGAGCTGTTCCGCCTGGTCGCAGAGCGCGGCCCCAGGAGCACGCGGCTATCCACGATCAACCTTCAACTAAGTTGATAGTTGAAGGTTGATCAACTTACCGTTCCAACTCGAAGTGCAAGGGCAGGGGCTGGATCGTGGCCTGGAGTTCCGCTTCGGCGCTGTCGATGGCCGTCTGCGCGGCGGCAAGTTTCTCGGCGTCCTTGGCCTTGCTCGCCGCCCGCCAATCATTGTTCAGCGGGCTTTGCAGCTTGTTGATGAGCGCGACGATCTGGTCGGCACGCGCGCCCAGGGCGCCCTCGAACACGCTGGCGATATTCCATCCGGCGGCGAGATCCGCCGCGCTCACAGTCGCCGCGGGCTGGCCATTGATGGTGACACGATACTGGCCGTCCGCCAGGCCGGTCACACGCAGCAGGTATTGCGAAAGCTTGAGCGTCTCGGGCCGCAGTTCCAGCGTCCGCTTCGCCCCGGTCTGGATCGGCCAGGGGCTACGGTCGTCGAGGCGCGTGAAACTTAGCTTGCCGTTTTTCATGGTTACGTCGGTGATCTTGCAGTGCTGCTGGTCCGCGACTTTGCCCTCGGCCTTGAGCGTCGCAGTGCTGACCGCGCCATCGGCCTTCAATCCCTCGAGGATCACCGCGGCCATGCTGTATTGCCCGACCGGGCCGGGATGCACGGCGTCGCCGCCAAACGGGATAAGCGACGGTGCGATCGGCGTCGGTTTTGGCACAGGCACGGGCGTGGGACCGGCCGCGGGAGCCGGGGTGGACGCGGGTACCGGCGTGGCCGGAGCGGGCTTGGGCGGCCAGGTGCCATTCTTCCTCGCGAGTTCCTCGCCCTTGCGCCGGTTCTGAGCCCAGAGGCCGATGAGCGCGTGGTATTGATCGACAAAGACGACGTGCTCCTCGGCGGCCAGCGCCTGGAGCGCTTCGGTGAAGGGATGCAGCTTCTCGCAGCGCGGCGATTTCCAGTCGTTGAGCAGGCTGCCGTCGTCCACCGGGCTCGAGGAAATGAGCACCGGTTGCGCGGGAATGGCGCGGATCTTCGCGATGAGTTGCTTCATGCCCTTGATGTAATCGTCCTGCGAGCCGTTCACGTCGTTCATGCCAAGCTCAATGCTCACGATGGTCGGTTTCCACGCGGCCACGTCATAGTCGAAGCGTGCCAGGATATTTCCCGTGCGGTTGCCGCCGATGCCCGAGTTGCGGAAGTGCAGGTGCCATTCGGGATGCCGCGTGCGGTAGAAGGCTTCGATGTAATTCGTGTGCAGCCGCTGCGCGGTAATGCTGTCGCCGGCCATGACCCATACGTCGTTGTCCTTGAGCTGAAATTCCGTGTCGGCCGCGCGAAGAGTGGAGTAACCAAGGCCAAGAATCAGGACCGCGGCGTAGGTGAAAGATTGGTGTAATGTGCGTGAAATGGAGAAGCGGAATAAGTTCATGGGGATTGGGGAATTGCGGGGCGCTAAACATGTCGACCTTGGCCAGGCGCTGCAAGCCAAAGGTATCCGGACAATTCCTGCGTCTCGTAGTGGCACATCTTTTTTTCCCTTGTTCCGAAGCTGCGCTTCGGAATGAAGTTGTCCCTGAAGTTGCACTTCATGACGAGCGATTGCGAAGCGCACTACGGGCTTGGTTGAGGTATCGTGTGGGTGGCGAGGCGCAGCGTCGGGGACAGGCACATCTCGAAGTGGAACTTCGGATCGAGGGGGGAAAACCGGGCTCCATGAGCCCGGTTCCAATCGCTCTTGACCGACTTCACGAGAAGAGGACTTGACACGGATTTTTGGCGCGGCCGGATTGAGGGCGCGAGGGCGGGACAAATTGGCGCCTCGAGGGTTGACGGTGAATTTTTCCCGGGACGTGTTCGGCGCGGCGTACATTGGGGTGACATGTGCGCATTTGAGGCGGCTTGGACCGCTCGATTACTGTCAGGTTACTGATAGATCACTGATAGTTAAGCGCTCCCTGGCGCATCCCGACCGGCCTTCAAGCGACACATTTGGCATCGCGTTTTTTAGAGTTTCCATAACTTCTGAAAACCTACTTTTCGTGATGATTGGGGCGGTGGGGACGGCTTTGGGCCGAACGTGTCGGTCCTGGCATTACGGCACAAGCCAAAAGGGAACCGGACGATTCCCGCGCCTCGTGATGGCGCATCGTTGTCCGGCCACCTATCGTGGGCGACTTTCGCCCACGGCATGCCGATCATCGAGTCCCAATTCCGCGCTCCATTTTTTCTTCGTAATGGGCACGCCCAGACCATCTTACCCGTGCTGCTGCCACGCCGGGTGCGCGCCCATTTCGTCCGCGAGCGTCTCGAGTTGCCCGACGGCGATTTCCTCGATCTCGACTGGTTGCGCAGTGGAGCCCCGCGCGTGGCCATCCTCGCGCACGGCCTCGAAGGCAGCTCGACGCAGACCTATATTCGCGGCATGGGGTCGACACTCGCCGCCGTGGGATGGGACGTGCTGGCGTGGAATTTCCGTGGCTGCAGCGGCGAGCCGAATCGTCTTCCGCGCGCCTATCACAGCGGCGAGACGGAGGACCTGCGCGCAGTAATCACCTGCGCTGCTGGCAGTTACAATGAGATGGCGCTTGTCGGCTTCAGCCTCGGCGGAAATATCGTGCTGAAATATCTCGGTGAAACCGCGCCTCACCCGTTCGTGCGTGCCGGTGTCGCCATCTGCGCGCCGATCGACCTCGGCGCCTGCGCGCGCCAGCTCGACCAACGCACGAGCAACCGCATCTATCTCCGCCGCTTTCTCACCTCGCTCATCGCCAAAATCGAAGCCAAGGCCACCCTCTTCCCCGACATCGTGAATGCGAACGGCGCCAGGCACTTGCGCAGCTTCCAGGCCTTCGACGACCGCTACACCGGCCCCCTGCACGGCTTCCGCGATGCCGACGACTATTGGACGCAATCCAGTGCGCGGCAATACCTTACGCGCATCGCCGTCCCCACGCTGCTCCTTCAGCCCCGCAACGACCCTTTCCTCGCCCCGGAGGCCTATCCCTGGCCCGAAGCCGCGGCAAACCCGCACCTCTTCCTCGAGGCCCCCACCTCCGGCGGCCACGTCGGCTTCCTTGATCTCCGCCACGGCCTTCAGCCTTGGAGCGAGCGCCGTTGCGCGGAATTTCTTGCCACCTAAAATCGCCGCTTCATCCTCCTCTTCCCTCTTATGAAAATACCGCTCCTCCTCCCTGCGCTCCTGCTCGTCCTGCTGCCGCTCCGGCCCGCCTTCTCCGAAACTGCGCCCGTCGCAGCCACTGCGGAATATACTCGCACTGAGGATGTTGTCTATGGCCGCAAGTTCGGCTTTGCGCTCACCCTCGATGTCATCCAGCCCGCCAAGCCCAACGGCTGCGCCATCGTCTCCATGGTCAGCGGCGGCTGGATCTCCAGGCACGACTCCATCAACCCCAAAGGCTACGCGCCCTATCTCGACCGCGGCTACACCATCTTCGCCGTCTGCCATGCCTGCCAGCCGCGCTTCACCATTCCGGAGATCTCGCAGGATGTGCAACGCGCCGTGCGGTTTATACGCCACAATGCCGCCCAGTGGAAAGTGGACCCCGATAAGCTCGGCGTCACCGGCGGCAGCGCCGGCGGGCACCTTTCGCTCACGCTCGGCACCATGGGCGGCCCCGGCCCGGCCGACGCCAAAGACCCCATCGATCGCGAGAGCAGCGCCGTTCAAGTCGTCGCCTGCTTCTATCCGCCCACCGATTTCCTCAACTACGGCGGCCCCGGCGAGGACGGCGTCGGCTCCGGCCTGCTCAAGGATTTGCACGCCGCCTTCTTCGCTCCCGGCGCCGCGGAGTCGCCCGAAATCCACCAGCAACTCGGCCACGACATCTCTCCTATCTACCACATTACCAGCAAGATGCCACCGACGCTCATCATCCACGGCGACGCCGACAAACGCGTCCCCTTGCAGCAGGCCGAGACCTTCGTGAAGAAGGCTACCGACGCCGGCGCGACCGCCAAGCTCATCGTCAAACCCGGCGCCGCGCACGGCTGGCCCAACCAGACGCCCGACGTCCTCGTCCTCGCCGATTGGTTCGACCAATACCTGCGCGGCATTAAGAAGTAGCCCGCACGCCGCCAGCAGTTTGCGAATTTCTGCTGGACATCCCCCGCCCTTCCCGGCTTTATCCCCGCCAGCACCGAGCGGGACCCGCCCGGCGCACGTCTCGACCGTCGACAGTCCGGGCTTGCGTCGGAGATCCCGCCGGTGCCTCTTTTTTATGCGAAAGGCTTAAGCGCGTCGCTCCGTATGTGGCCGGTAGTGAATGACTTGCACCTTCTCCAACGTCACCAGCCCGCCGTCCATCATCCCATCCAGCACCGGCAAAAACGCCTGGATTTTCTCCGGCTCATCCACGATCTCGATGACCATCGGCAGATCCGTCGAAAGCTGGAGAATCTTCGCCGTGTGCAGGCGGCTCGTCCGGCCATAGCCCATCGGGCTTTTCAAGACCGTCGCCCCGGCCAGGTGCAGCTCGCGCGCCTTGAGCACAATTGCCTCATAGAGAGGATGATGCCCATGACGATCCGCGTCGCCGATGAAGATGCGCAACAGCGTCGCCTCGGCAGGCAGACGCTCCGGAGAAGGCGGGGAAGATTCGGCAGTCATGGCATTCAGCGTTGATTAAAAAACGAAGCGGCCACCTGCCCCAACCACACCGCCACCAGACACAGGAGCACGGAAATCAGCACATTGCCAGCCGCGCGCATCCACTCCCCGCCACTCGCCAGGTTCAGCGTCTGTAAACTGAACGAAGAG
>Ga0206854_1140_pt1 | contig 18938 bp, 14 predicted proteins | sample Alteio_BWOrgCont_50_FD_152870 | JGI IMG/M metagenome (GOLD analysis project Ga0206854, IMG submission 152870) | Enriched cells from forest soil in Barre Woods Harvard Forest LTER site, Petersham, Massachusetts, United States -... | ecosystem: Environmental > Terrestrial > Soil > Temperate forest >...
CTTGGGGAACATCAGGCAGTTACGAAAAAAATTGAAGCCGCCAAAAAAATTAGGCGCAACCGGCGGTGTTAACTATAAAACAACCGATTGGGCCGAACAATTAAAACAACAAGCAACCGGCTTCGATGTAATTATAGACAGCGCCTTAGGCGAAGGCTTTGCCAAACTACTAGACGTCTGTAATCCCGGCGCACGTTTGGTAATATTTGGCGGCACAGCCGGAAGTATTCCGGAATTGAATGGCCGTAAAATATTTTGGCGACAATTGCAAATTATAGGAACCATGATGGGCACGCCTGAAGATTTTAGGGCGATGCTTGATTTGGTGAACACGCATAAAATAGTCCCCGTAGTTGACGAAGTATTGCCATTGAGCGAAGCAGATAAAGCCGTTAAAAAAATGGAACATTCATCGCAGTTTGGCAAAATTGTTTTGCAGGCTTAAGTTATGCTGCGGTTAAGGGTAGAAAACATAAAATGGGAAACCGTCGATACGGCTACTTTCTTTTTCTCCAACTTGTCCGGCTCAAAAATAAGCTATTCCGCCGGACAGTTTATCACCCTTGTTTTTACGCATCATGACGAGGAGATCCGCAGGTCGTATTCTCTAAGCTCATCACCCGACGAAGAACTGTTAACCATAACCGTTAAACGTATCGCCAACGGTGAGATATCGCGCTTTATGTTGACGAGGGTAAAGGTTGGCGATGTAATAAGCGCGGTTGAACCCGCAGGAAAATTCACCATCCCTAACTTCACCGAACAAAAAGATATTTTCTTCTTCGCCGCAGGCAGCGGTATAACACCCGTATTTGCGCAGCTAAAATATATGTTGAACCGTCCCGGCGAAAGCAGGCTCACACTAATTTACAGTAACCGCGATTCAAAAAATATTTTATTTAAAGCCGATTTGGATGAACTATCTCAAAATCATACCGGCAGGTTAAATATTGTCTATTTGTTAAGCGACGAAGGGAATCGCCTAAGCAATACCATGGTTGAAGAACTGGTGCGGCAAAACCTAATTTTCAACGAAGCACAAGCCGAATTCTACCTATGCGGCCCGTTTGTATACATGCGTATGATACGGCTAACCCTCTTATACATGGGCATAGAAACCGACCAGATACGAAAGGAAAATTTTGTGATTGAAACTGTTGCGGTAGCCGACACTCCCATCAACTATCCACCACAAAATATCCGCATCCATTTTAAAAATGAAATGCATGACCTGGTAGTGGGCGAAAATCAAACTATATTGCAAGCCGCCTTGCAAAATAATATTCCACTGCCTTATAGTTGCCGCGCGGGTATATGCTCAGCCTGTACTGCTAAATGTAAAAGCGGTGAAGTGCGTATGGATGTAAATGATGTATTGACCGAGCTGGACTTATCGCACGGCTGGGTGCTAACCTGCACGGGTCATCCGGTAAGTGATGACGTAGTGATAGAATTTATCTAATACCCTCTTTCCCGCTTGCGGAAGAGAGGGTCGACCAGCGCAGCGTAGTCGGGGTGAGTCATAGCCGCTGAATCAACCACGCCCCGTAAACGCATCCATTATCTTCATCAAAACAACAGCTTCATCTATTGTACACGGGTTAGGCGCTTCACCATTGAAACATTTAACCACCTGCTCAATCATGGGCTGCTGCACATGCTGTAAAGGTTCAAAAGTTACCGATTTATCCCCTTCCTCATTTTTCCAGCTGACGGTATGCGCAAAAAATGCAAAGCTAATACTGCCTTTGGTGCCTATGATCTCGCATTTATCAATGGCTTCACTTTCGGCGACATTAAAACACCACGAGCCATTTACCGCAATCTTATTCTTAAAAACCACATAGCCACCTACATGGTCATCCGCAGCTGTTAAACCTGCTTGATTTAAAGCATAACCATTATAATGTGCCGGCTCGCCAAAGTAGTATAGCATTAAATCCAGTTGATGCGGTGCCAGGTCATGAAAATACCCACCACCCGAAAGCTCGGGTCTTACGCGCCAGTTATCTGCTGTATTGGCTATCAACGCAGGTTTAGCACTTTGCCATAATCTAATTTGTACAGTTCTTATTTCGCCTATGGTGTTTTTATCCAGCAGCTCTTTTATAAACAAGAACATAGGCTGTGCACGACGATAATGCGCTACCGTTAAACGGCCATTATGTTGTTTAACCGCATCGGCCATTTGTTGTGCCTCGGCAGCATTTAGGGTGACAGGTTTTTCTACGTAAACATTAAATCCCTTTTCAAGTGCGGTTAAGGCATATTCCAAATGGGATGAAGGCGGTGTAGCAATATAAATAGCATTTATTTCTTCATCGTTCATTAATTCAGCAGCATCACTATACCATTTACCGACGTTATGCCTTTCAGCGTAATCAGCAGCTTTGGCGGCATCACGGCGCATTACGGCAATTAACCTGCTATCAGGTACTTTATTAAACGCCGGGCCGCTTTTAACTTCGGTTACATCGCCGCAACCTATTATGCCCCAATTTATTACAGCCATTACTTTAATATGGTTTCAATTTTTGCTAATTCATCGGCAGAGAATTGGATATTATCCAAAGCCTTTATAGAATCAATCACCTGCGATGTTTTGCTTGCACCAATTAATACCGAGGTTACCCTATCATCTTTTAATAACCACGCCAAAGCCATTTGTGCCAGGGTTTGCCCACGTTGTAGGGCTAACTCATTCAATTGTTTTATGCGCGATAACTTATCAGCAGTAATCTGCTCTGCTTTTAAAAAGACCGATGCACCGCCTGCCCTTGAATCTTCAGGTATACCGTGCAAATATTTATCGGTCAACAATCCCTGTGCCAATGGCGAAAAAGGGATACAGCCAATACCTTCTTTACCCAGTACGTCCAACAAGCCACCCTCAACCCAACGCTCAAACATCGAATATTTAGGCTGATGGATAATAAACGGTGTCCCCATTTGCTTTAATATTACCGCTGCTCTTGCCGTAAGCTCTGCCGGGTAATTGGATACCCCAACATATAAAGCCTTCCCCTGGCGTACAATAAGGTCTAATGCAGCCATGGTTTCTTCCAGTGGCGTGTCAGGATCGGGGCGATGATGATAAAAAATATCTACATAATCCAGCCCCATGCGCTTTAAGCTTTGGTCAAGGCTTGCAACCAAATATTTCTTTGATCCCCATTCGCCGTATGGCCCATCCCACATCAAGTATCCGGCTTTGGTCGATATGATCATTTCATCGCGATAACCCGCAAAATCATCTTTCAATATCCATCCAAAATTTTCCTCTGCCGATCCCGGCGGCGGACCGTAATTATTGGCCAAATCAAAATGGGTGATGCCATTATCAAAAGCGGTATGTAAAATTTTGCGGTAGTTTTCGCTTTGGTCCACATGCCCAAAGTTATGCCACAAGCCAAGCGAAATGGCCGATAGCTTAATGCCGCTGTTTCCGCAACGGCGGTATTGCATGTTTTTATATCTTTCTGGCGATGGTTGATAGGTCATAGATGTGATGATTTATGCGCGTAAAAATAGAATATATATACTTTGCTAAAACATTTTTTATATTTTTATGGAAGAAAGGTAAAACAATATAATGTTTAAAGACGCATCAACAAGAGGCAGGATATTGGTAAGCATAGGTTTGCTTATTAATTCGTCGGCAATTTTAATAAGGCATTTTGCGCAACCATCTGATTTCGTACTGGGTTGTGTATTTGGCTTAGGTATAGGCGTAATTATTACCGGATTGGTTTTAGACAGAAAATATAAAAAGTCTATCAAACAACCCTGACCTATACCACTTCGGCAACAACAAACGTACTGCCGCCAACAAATACCAGGTCACCGTCCGCAGCAGCATTTTGAGCAGCAACCAGCGCGGCTTGTACCGATAGGTAGGCATCACCCAATAACCCAAAGCTTTCTGCTTTCTCCTTTAAGCTTTCAGCTTCTAACCCCCTCGGGATATCGGGCTTGCAAAAATAATATACCGCATCTTTTGGTAGCATAGCTAAAACCTTACTGCTGTCCTTATCATTCACCATGCCTATTACAAAATGCAGGCGGTTATAAGTTACATTAGCTATGTTCTTTAAAACCTCCTGTATGCCCTCGGGATTATGCCCCGTATCGCAAATAGTTAGGGGCGAGGTACTCAACGTTTCCCATCGCCCGCGCAAGCCGGTTAAAACTTTTACCTGCCGCAGGGCGGTTTGTATATGTTCATCGGTAATAATAAATCCTTTGGCCCGCAATTCGTCAACGGCACACAATACCGTTTTTATATTTTTAAGCTGATAGGTCCCCGGCAGATCCAACTGCAAATAATGCGTAGTACGCGAGCTCTTTAAAGGAAACACAACTACATCCAAAAATTCAGAGCGATTATCACCTTTAACCTTTAACCTTTTACCTTTCACCTCTGATTCAACTTCCCATTCTTCCGATGCAAAGGTTATTGGCGAGGCTTCCTGCTTTGCTTTTTCAATAAATATATCCGCAACCTCAGGCTGATACTCACCTATAACAACCGGGATGCCCGGTTTAATGATCCCCGCTTTTTCGCCGGCAATCAATTGTAACGTATCACCCAAAATATTCATATGATCCCAGCCGATATTTGTAATAACTGATGCTTCCGGTGTAATAATATTGGTCGAATCTAGTCGGCCGCCCAACCCCACTTCAATAACGGCTATATCAACCTGCTCGCGTGCAAACAGGTCAAAGGCCAACGCCACCGTCATTTCAAAAAAAGAAGGGTTGATAGTTTCAAAATCATTTTTATAATGATCGACAAAATCAACCACATCCTGTTCAGAGATCATTTGCCCGTTAATACGGATGCGCTCCCTGAAATCTTTTAAATGTGGTGAGGTATACAATCCTGTTTTATAGCCTGCGATCTGCAAAATGGCTGCCAGCATATGACTTGTAGAACCCTTGCCATTGGTGCCGCCTACATGTATGGTTTTAAATTTATGCTGAGGATTATCGAGGAGATTGCATAACGCTATCGTATTATCCAAATTAGCTTTATATGCCGATGAACCCACACGCGTAAACATGGGCAGCTGTGCATACAGGTAGTCGAGTGTTTCTTTATAGGTCACGCAACAAAACTATAAACTAAAATTCAATCTACCTTAAATATAAACGTTTTTGATCCCCGCTGATTCCCGTTTGCAGGCGACGTAGAAGCAAACTTTGAATTTTTTATGGCCTCATAACAACCTTCTACCAAATCGGCAGTTGCGCGGGTGCGCCCACGGTTTACATGTTCTTCTATCACCGTACCATTTTGATCAATAGTGAAATCTATTACCACAATACCCGGTACCCTGTGGATGTTCTTTACATCAGGTTCTACCACAAAATGCCAGTTAGGCAAATTCAAACCATTGCCCGATCCGCCCGGCCCGTAATTCTCCGCCAAAGCCGAACCATTAGGGCTGCCTTGGTTACCCGGTGTATTGGTCGTTCCATCTCCCGAACCTGTGCCTTTATTGGTATTGCCCTTAAATAGCGCTGCCTGGTTCACCACTTGCTGTGGTTGTGGTTTTGCAGTTTGTGTAGCAACTGTTTGGCTGTTTTTCTTTGCTTTATCGGCAACTTCCGGCGCATCTTCCGTGTTTTGAGTAACTACCTTTTTATCGCCAACATCGGGCTGCGTTTTTTGCTCGGTTGGCGGGGTAGGGGTAACTTTAGTGTTTTGGGTTTTATTGGCTTTTTCCGCTTTTGATACTTCTTCCAGGCTGTGAATATCCTTGCCCATGCCTTCATCGGTAGTACCGTAGTTTACCAATATGCCGCCTGTTCCATCAGGCAGTATCGGTGGGTTATTAGAAAAAACAATGAAAAAACACAAAGCCACCAATACAGCCACAACAGCGCCCGTTGCCGCAAATGCCTTTGGATAATTATTTTCTTCGCGATATTCCATTTAACTAATCTATAATCAACCAATCACTAATCTCTTACTTTGGTTCCGTTGCCAGTACCAGTTTAATATTCATTTTTTGGGCTATGTCCATTACCTCAACTACATTTTGTATAGCTACTGTTTTATCAACGTTTAAAACAATGGTTAAGTTGGTAGCCAGGCTTTTATAAGGCAATAAGGTAGCTTGTAGTTTGCTTATCGGAACTTCCTTACGGTCAACATAATACTTCAAATCATTAGTTATAGCTACGCTGATGGTCTTTTTAGAAACTGCCTGCCCGCTTGATGATTTTGGCAGCAACAGCTTAATAACATTCGGGTTGGTAACGGTTGAGGCTATTAAAAAGAACAACAACAAAAAGAACATGATGTCATTCATTGCCGAAGTATGCACCTCGGCCGATACGCCTCTTTTTCTTTTTCTCAGGTTCATTTGCTCGGCTCTTCTAACAGGTCAATAAACTCAATGGCATCGGTTTCCAGTTTTAGTATCACCTTATCCACCATCATATTTAAAACATGATAAAATACATAAGCCACAATACCAACCGTTAAGCCCGCTGCCGATGTTACCATTTTTTCATACAAACCGCCTGATATGGCGCCCATGCTGATATTATCTGTTTGTGATATACTGTAAAATATTTTGATAACCCCAAAAATGGTACCCAGGAAACCAAACATGGGTGCTATACCGGCAACAATACCCAGTATGCCAAGGTTTTTCTCCAGTTTTGAAACCTCCAGCTTGCCTATGTTTTCAATAGCGCCTTCAATATCTTTAATGGGACGGCCTATGCGTAATAAACCTTTTTGCAGCATACGGCCAAGCGGCGAGTTACTGTTACGGCAAATAGCAATAGCCGACTGTAAATTACCCGAATGTATGCTCTCCCGCACCTGTATCATCAGGTGCGATTCATCTTTTGATGCCTTACGGATAGTAAAATACCGTTCAAAAAATATTACTAATGCTATAAGTGCTAAAATACCTATAGGCAGCATTACCCAGCCGCCTTTCAATATCATATCGCCAATATGCAATTCCTGGTTAGGTACTGTTGGCAGTTGTTGCCCAATATGTTTTGCGGTATCAATAACCTTTTGAGCGGTGTCAGTGGCCGCGGCCTGTAAAAATAGTAATGTCATTTCTGTTGATTAATTGGTATTAAGTATGCATCGGGGAATCCCTTAGCTTTTAAAGCTGAACTTGCTGCATCAGCTTCTTCATTGGTATTGTACGCCTGTGTAGCTACCCGTATTTTAGTGCCTTTAACATGTGCTACAAAAGCATTTATCCCTAATTGTTTCAGTTTATTAATAGTAGCCAACGCATTTGCCGTACTTGTACAATCCTTGGCAATTGTTAACCATGATTTTGTCGGGTCCGGATCAACTGGTTTTAATGAACCGCTGGCAGCAGCCTCTTTAACCGCCGGTGTTATTGCTTGCTTAGCATTTGCATCGGTAATTTGTTCTTTAACAACTGTTGTTTTTTGCTTCACTGGTACGTCAGCAACAGGCTTAACTTTTTTATCAGGAACTGCAACCGTCGGAGCCTGTTTAACCGGCACATTCGTCGGTTTAAGAACAACTGTACCTTTACCAGCCTTTGCTGCAGCGGCTATTGCGGCTTTAATTTGTTTAAGCGAGTCGGCAGTTTTAGCTTTTGCAGCTATCCGGGCGGCTTTTATTTGTTTTAACGAGTCAGCAGTTTTAGCTCTCGCTACTATCCGCGCAGCGGCAACCTGTTTTATCGAATCGGCTTTCCTTATTGCGGCTGCTTTTTTATCGGCAGCAATTTTGGCTTGGGCTGCTAATTTATCTTCTCTAACTTTTTTTACCGAGTCAACCTTTCTTTGTGCCGCTGTTTTTTTGTCATCAACAATTTTAGCTTTTGCAAGCGAATCAGCTGTATTAGCTTGTTTTATTGAATCAGCAAAACGAGCCTGTTTGATAGAGTCGGCCGTAGCAGCATCAACTTTTGGCGGTAAAGTTGCCGTAGCACCTGCCGATTTAGTTTTTGCTGTGTCTGTGGCTGATTTATGGCCTATTGTTTTTTGGAACCATGCCTTAGCAGCTTCGTACCTTGTTGGCGCAAATTTATATACGCCTAAAAATGCAAGAGCCAAAACTATTATAACGCTAAATAAAATTATCAGCCCCCACGGGCGGCTGTGATGTATTTCATCATCCTCATACTGCTCCTCTTGTTGTGGTGCGACATAGGCTTCCTCGGCAGCACGATAAGGTTGCTGCGAAGCTGCTGCTGCTTGCTCATCGGCAATTGCAGCTTTGTTCCTGGCATTAAACTCATCAATAAGCGCCTGTTTCCTGCTAACTTCACTTACAGGTGGCGGAGTAAATTCTGCTGCTGGTGTTTCCTCCCTGCGATCAAAAACAGGTGGCGGGGGAGTGGGCTGGCTAAAATCCTGTATAGGTGGTAAGTTAATCTCAGGCTCTTGAACGGTTTGCGGAGGTGGCACAGATGCTTCGCCAATTCTTTTCAAACTAATCGGCGCGTATCCAAAAAATGCCGGGTCATTATCTATTGCCGATGTAGGCCTGAATAATAACCGGCCCTGTTCTGTATAAAACCAGCCCAAATCGGCTATGGCTACATCTTTTATAAACGCGTTCTCTCTTATCTCTGTAATGAATTTATCGGTAAAATACTTCGACGATTCAAGTGATATATTTTTTACATCAGCAATATATTGGGTTAACGTATCGTCATCATCCAATTGCTGCGGATCAAATTGTACAAGGTAATGCGGGGGATAAAATTTGCCGTCGGCCTCATTATAGTGGCCGGGCACATATGCCTTTACTAAGTAACCCAATCCCGGTACGCTTATTTCGCCATGTTTGGTTAATAATTCGCTTATGTAAAAGCTTACATCCATTTGTTAAAAGTAAGGGTTTAATCGTTAAACATCAACAACCAGTTTGCCGGGCGTAAAACCTTTAAAAGCTAAAGCCCGCTCCGCCAAATATATTAAATCCATAGTCAGGATAATATAACCACGCCTGATTATTGCCATTTAAAATATTATTCACCCTGCCAAAAAGAAATATACGGCTGTTAACCTTGTACTCAACTCCGCCGCTTATATCAGCAAACGAACTGATATTCACCGTAGGTACTGTAAAATTAAGGTCACGGCTGTAAGCTGCACCTCTTATCAATAAGGTACCCGTAATTTTTACCTGGTCGGTTATCTGTATAGATGTACCTGCTGTCAGTTTAAATTTAGGCAAGTTCCATGGCTGTGCTTCAGTAGCCATATGGTAATCCTTAAACTCTACGCGGCCAAAAATATCCAGGTCGGTTGATGGTTTATAATCCAACTCGCCGTTAAACCCATTTACCTGCGAGCTGCCACCATCATATATCACCGCGAATTTATTATTGCCGGTACCGGTAAAGTTGGTTACAAACATAGGCAGGTTCCTTATGCTGTTGCGATAAATGTCCGCCTTAAAACTAAGCGCAGGTGCTAAAGTGCCTTTTAATCCTGCGGCAAGATCTAACTTATCAACAGAATTTTTTATGTCGATATTTTGCCCGATGAATGGATTTTGTTCAGAAAAATCACGGATAGATGTTTTGTTCACATCGCCCTTAACCTCAACAAACAGGCGTACGTATTTTGGTATCACCTGCAACTCGCCTTTGGCCGATGGGAACAGGTAGAAGTTTGACGTAAACCCAAATTCATCAACCATATTAATCCCCGCGTCAACCTTGTAAAGGTCACCTTGAAATTTAAGGTAAGGATTGACCCTTAAAATGCTGTTGTTGTATGAATATAAACTATCATTCTGCGTACTAAAATCAGCCGATCCGGTTATGCCGGCATAAAACTGGTTAATGGTTTCATTTAAAAAACCCGATAATACAACATTGTTTTCCTTTGCATGAAAAGCGTCGCTATAAGTATAGCCTTTTAACTTTACCGCATAGGTGAAATCATTTTCAACGTCTTTATAATTCTTGGCTAATTCACCCTCGGCACTCAGAATACTAAAATGCTGCTTACCCGGACTAAAACCTGCCGGAACTGGTTTGGTAATATCATAGCCATAAAAATAATTGGTGTTATAGTTATAATCAATACGTCCGCTCAAGGCGTTATCATCAGTAATGCTTTTGCCAAATACACCAACGCCATCCTTGCTTTGGCTTTGATTATATAATGTTCCGGATTGTGCAAAATGCTTTAAATAACCACCAACCTGTAAAGCCTGGTCGCGGCCATTGGTTATATAAGCTTCGCCATAAGTAGTTTTTAAATTACCTATACCCACCTTCACATAATCAGGCATCAATACCGAATCCTTTTCGCCCGGCATTTTCATGGCAACCAAAGGTTTTATTTCCTCGTTCTTTTCCAAACGCTTATCTACCGGGGTGTAATTTAAAGGCGCTTTAAACGGCGTTTTATCCTCCAGGTCAGGATTGCGACGAATCTTCACCGCGTCGGCCAATACAGGTTTATAAGCTGTTGTTACTACTACTTCTTCAAAAAGGTTTCCGCTGCTGGTATTATCAGCCTTTGGTGTTTCTTCTTTTTTAATCGGCTCTGTGCTTGTTTTAGTAGCGGCGTCACCTAAATTTCTCGCATCAGTTTTCGGTGTTACAACTGCGGGTTTTACCACAGGCTTTACAATCGGTTTGGTTACAGGCTTAGCCGCTGCTTTTTTAGGTGCAGGCTTTTTAACTTGCTTTTTTGCAGGTGCTTTTTTATGCTTGGTTTGTGCCACTACCGGAACAAAGTATAATGCAAATACTAAGGTAAGCAGCGTATATATGTATTTTAGTTTCATGTGCTTGTCTTAATTTTATTCTTCGTTACCCGGTTTTTTATTTTGTGTAGTATCTGGCTTAGCCTGCTGATCAGTCGGAGGCGCACCCCTGTTAGGCGATAATGCATCCAGCTTTTGTTTGGCCGTTGGCAAAATATCATCGTCACCTTTATAGTTGTCTACAATACTTTGCAGCGTTGCTTTGGCCTGGAAAGTATCCTTCAGCTTCACATAATTATCAGCTAATAAAATAAACGCTTTAGCTACCCAGTAATCATAGCCTGAAAAGTCCTTTTGCAGATCAAAACAGGTTTTTTGCGAGGCCTTATATTGCTTTTTCAGATATTCAATATTAGCCAGGTTGTATTTAGCTTCGGCAGCGGCTATGGTTTTAGTATTGGTTACGGTATAATCCAACTCGTTTACCGCGCTGGTGGTATCACCTTTTTGCAGATAGGCCAACCCTGCATATAGACCCGTTTTAAACTTATCTTCCTGCGATGATTTATCATTCTCCCTAACCAGTTTTACATATTTAAGTGCATCATCAGGCACTTTCATTTGTGCGTAACACAATAGCAGGTTATTTATAGCATAAGTATAATCTGCCTTATATTCCGAGTTGGTTTCCAACCGTTTCAGGAATACAATAGCCTCATTATATTTTTTCTGCGATAAATATAATTTAGACATACTCAACAACGATTGCTCGGTATAAGTGCTTGTCCAGTCATTCAATACAATGTTATAATCAACCACAGCTTCGTCCGGTTTATTTGTGGCGACTAAACTCTGCGCACGTATAAACCTTGCCTGTTTTTCATAAATAGGTTTGGTTGGGAACTTATCAAAATAAGCATTAACGGCAGCTATGGTTCCTTCCCAGGCACCCCTTAAATAAAGGTTATTAGCGGCTGTTATCATTAATTCTTCCTGCTGCGCGGCTGTATAATTACCAATTGACGTACTTGTTGCATAAGTAATAAACGTTTGCGCGTCGCCTTTATCAGTATAAATTCTTTCCAGTTGTTTCAATGCTTGTTTAGCTTCATCGGTAGATGGATAATCCTTTATTACCGTTTTAAAAGTAGCAATGGCAGCATCGTCGTTGTTCCCGCTATAATCTATCAACCCAATAGTAACCAGCGCGCGCGGCACGTAGCTGCTATTCGGATATTTTTTGATCATTGCTTCAAAGTCGGCATTGGCGGTAGCTCCGTCATTTTTAGCTGAATAATAAGTGTAGGCTATTTCAAAGTCGGCATCATCTGCGTAATCCGATTTCGGGAAACGGCTTAACACTTCCTGCAACGTAGCTATTTTAGCATCAGGCGAACCTTGGAGTCCTTCTATCATCCCCCGCTGAAATAAAGCGTAATCCTCATTATGGCTATGCTGCGCAATGATCTTATTGTATGATTCTAATGCTTTTGGATAGCTCTTTAACACAAAATAGCTGTCGCCGATACGGGTAGTAGCATCATTTACCGTAGTTGGATCTTTTTCGCCCCCGGCTAAAAACTTTTCAAAATAAGAAGCTGCCAGTTTATATTTTTCAGCGCCAAACTCGGCATAACCCAATCCATAATTGGCATAGTTAAATACAGCAGTTTGTTTGGATTGCGGTATGGCTAAAAACTTTTCAAAATTATCAACCGCCTCACCATACTTGCGTACTTCATACATTGATTCCGCCATCCAGTAAATGCTAAGCACCCGTATTTTGGGGTCAACCGGGTTTTTTAACGACCGCAGGAAAATACCTATGGCATTCTCAAAAGCCCGCTCATTATAAAATTCCAATCCGCGGTAATAGGTTACTTTTTGATAAGCCGTTTGCGCGCTTAAATTTTTATTGGGGATGGGCTCCAGTATATCAACCGCTTCTTTATAATTGTGCGAGTTTAACAGTTCCTCGCCCAATAAGATCTTCATTTCGTCAGCACGCGACTGCGGATAAGTTTTCAGGTATAACCGCGTAGCATCTAAAGCATTTGTATAAAAATCCAACTCGTACGATAGCTTGGCATATTCATACAAACCATCCTGTTGCAATTGGGGATCGAATGTTAACCTTGATGCTGCAAAATAGGCGTTACGCGCGCTTTGTTTATCGCCTAGTTTTAAAAACACATCGCCTAAAATATAGCTACCGTTTTGGCTGTATACATCATTTTGTTCAACCAGTTTCTTTAACTCTTCAGCAGCTTTGCTATAGTTGCCCGTTTTGTTAAAGGCATAGCCCATTTGATAGCTGTCTTGCGTGCTTTGAGTTTTACCCATATCGTTTTCTTCAAAGCGGGTATAGTATTTAACCGCGTTAGGATAGTCGGACTTGGCAAAATATGACGCGCCAACTATTCTAAACATTTCCGTTTCGTGTTGCTGATGCGTAGAATTCAGGATTGGTATAGCGTAGGCTATCACATCGTCATAACGCTTATCTAAAAAGTAAACTGCGCTAATATAGTACGGGTAACTGTTTATGTATTTTTTGGAATTTTTTAACTTTTCAAAGTTTACCAAAGCTATCTGGTAATCTTTGTTCAGGTATGATATATAAGCAAAGTAATAAGTCGCATCATCAGTAAATGGCGACCGTTTATTTTTTACCTCGCTAAATAATAGCTGCGCGTTTTTATTATCACCCAATGAAAAATAGGCATATCCCTTACGGAATTTATATTCCGTGTTACTTAGTCCGTTCAGGTCTGCCGCATCAACTTTATTAAACCATTCAAGGGTTTCATGGTACATCCCCTTTTTTGAATACGATCGCCCAATTTCAAAATAAGCCATTTTGGTAAGTGGGTTTTCCGGATGCTCTTTTATGAATTTTAAAAACAAACTTTCTGCATCGTCATTGCCCAATTCTAAAGCACAAAGGGCTACGTAGTATTGCGAGTTTTCTTTTAATAAAGATAGTTCGGTTTCTAACTGCGGTTGGTTGCTGGTCTTTAATCTCGACTCGTCAACCTGCCTGAATTGCTCGGCTGCGGCAGCATATTTTTCCTTTTCCAGCAGGTCCATTGCGGTATTATAAGTGCGGTTTGCCTGGAACGACGGGTTTTGCTGTGCGAGTACCGGGTAGACAAAAAACAGGAGGAAATAAAGGAAGATGTATTTAATTTTTATCATAAAACGCGTACAAATGATAAGCGAAATTACCTAAACACAAAGTTGTAATTAACAATAGTAATTAACAAATGTGGATAACACCCTTTTAACGAAAGTTATCATTTTTATTGTATGCGTGTGGAAAACTTTTAAATAAAATTGGCGTTATCTTTAGCGCTTATTAACCCCTGATAAATGCCAACTGTTTACCAGCGAATAGAAAAATTCAACAAGCCGCTTTTGCCAGATATGGTGAAGTTTAAGTACGACGCCATGACCGAAAATGTATTTAGATTTTACCGGGGCACCTGCCATTTATTTTATGAAGATCTGTCCCAAATGAACCAGTTACCGCAATCTCCGTTAGCGTGGATATGCGGCGATCTTCACCTGGAGAATTTCGGCAGCTACAAAGCCGATAACACACTGGTTTATTTTGACTTGAATGATTTTGACGAAGGCATACTGGTACCCGCAACATGGGAGCTGGCACGCATACTAACCATCATTTTTATAGCTTTTAATAACCTGGGATTGGAAGAAGCAAAGGCACACAATATGGCGCAGCAGTTTCTAAAAAACTATTCGTTAACATTGGCAAAAGGAAAATCAATCAGCATTGATCCCCGTACTGCAAAAGGTATAGTTTGCACGTTTTTAAATGCTGCTACCAAACGCAAACAAAAGGATCTGTTAAAAAAGCGAACTGAGTTTAAAAATAAGAAACTGATTTTAACTGTAAAGCACGAAAAGCAATTTGAGTTAGATAAACCGCTTAAAAAACAATTGGCTAAACATATTAACGAGTGGATAACCACCAGCAGCGACGGTCCTTATAATTACGAAGTAATAAACAGCGTATTCAGGTTAGCAGGCACAGGCAGCATAGGGGTAAAGCGGTATTTGTTTTTGCTGAAAAGCCTGAATACAAAAAATAAGTACTTGTTCCTGGATATGAAGCAGGCAAGGCCATCGTCGTTACAGCCATATGTAAAAATAAAACAACCCAAGTGGAAGTCTGATGCCGACCGCGTAATTGAGGTACAGCAACGTATGCAAAACACCTTGCCTGCTTTATTAGGGACAACTATGTTTAACGACGAGCCATACGTTTTGCAACAAATGCAACCCATGGAAGACAGTATAAATTTTGAGCTGATAAAAGACCAATACCGTGATATATTCCAGGTAATTGATGATATGGCGCTGTTAACAGCATCGGCACAACTACGCAGCAGCGGTAGGCAAGGTTCGTCAATTGCAGATGACCTGATAGCCTTTGGCCAAAATACGGAGTGGCATGAAATACTATTGCAATACGCAGCCAACTACGCTAAACAGGTGAAAAAAGATTACGAAGAATTTGTGAAAGAGGTGAAGCGTTAGAGATTAGAGATTAGAGATTAGAGATTAGAGATTAGAGATTAGAGATTAGAGATTAGAGATTAGAGATTAGAGAAACATTATGTTAAGCAGGACCTAATAATTTAACCTTGCCAAACATTCACTCATTCGCTAATCCACTCATTCAAAACTACGCCGCCAACTGCCGCTCAATACTATCAAGTAATACGCTAATATCAAATGGCTTAGCAATAAAATCGTCAGGTGCGCCATCTTGATGGAACGGACTTGATATATTGTGGCTGGCAGATATCATTATCACCGGTATATCGTGCGTTTCCTGTTTAGCTTTTACATCTCTGCAAAGTTCGCGGCCGTCCATATTACCTAACATTACATCAAGCAATATCAAATCGGGCATATGCTTCTTTAGCTGGTCAAACAGCAAGTGCCCATCAGATAGCGTGTCAACTTCATATCCCGAATCCTCCAGTATATATTGTAACACTTCTAAAATGTCCTTGTCATCGTCAACTACCAGTATCGTTTGCATCTTGTTGTATCCTTATATAAATGTAATTCCTAAAGACATAGTTAGTTGCAATTGTCATACCAATATTTAATTTTTACGAAAAATTATTGCAATAATATTAATAAATAAGTATGTCATAATGCACAAAAGCCCTGTTAAGGGCTTTTGTGCATCGTAAATATTATTTTTAATTATAGCATTGTGTTTATTAAACCATGCATAATTAGTTAATAACCAAATATTTGTTTCATGCTTGGTTTAACTAAATCACCATATTTTTTCAAATCATCATCGCTTACTTTTTTATCAGAAGCTACAATACAATAAGTATAAGGCTTGTTTTTCAATTCCTTATCATGAAACTCTTTGATATCGGCAATGGTTAGCTTTGGCAACAATTCGTAGGCAACCTTACGTTCGTCGTAATTCAATCCTTTACGTTTAGCCGCCATATAGCTTAACAATATATTGTCTTGTATAATACGGCCTGTTTCTAACGATTTTTTCAAATTGTCTTTAGCCGCCAGAAAGCCTTTTTCCGATTCGGGCATGTCATTCAACAACTCGTTCATGCCTTTTATAGCTTCGTTCAGCTTATCCGCTTGCGAACCTACATAGGCTACAAAACTATCACGGTCATCCTTTTTAGTAGGCTGGGCATATTGTGCCTGTGTTGAATAAGCCAATGCTTTTGACTCGCGTATAGTTTGGAAAACTATACTGCTTATGCCTGCACCAAAATAATTGTTAAACAGGTTGATTTCAACCGCTTTTTTAGGATCATATTCGTCGCCTGCACGTTCCCAATAAATTTCAGCCTGTACCATATCATAATTGGCAAACAATACGGTGTTTTTGGTTACCGATTGTTTCACAAATTTTTTCTGTTCAGGATATGGCGTAAATGAAGCTGGTACCGGGTGTAATTTTTTAAGTGATGCTGCCGCCATTTCTGCTGTTTGCGGGCCGTAATACAAAATGGTATGCTTGTAAGTGCTTAGGGTATGCAATATAGCTACCAGGTCATCGGCTTTTATGGCGTCAATTTCCTCATCAGTAAGGCCATAATTGAACGGGTTTACCGCGCCGTAATCAGCATAGCTTCTTAAGCCCGCTATGATAGCCGCCTTGTTTTGTTTGTTGTTTTCTCTTGTTCTTTTTAAACGTGCTTTTAACCCTGCCAACGCTTTTTCATCAGGTTTACAATGTGCTACCAGGTCCTCATATAGCTTAACAGATTGGCTAAAGTTTTCCTGTAACCCGTTCATAGTAAACTGTGTTTGTTCTGTACCCGATGTTAGGCTATAAGACGATGCCAGTTTATAGAATGCAACGCTAAAACCTTCAGCTGTTTTGGTGTCTGTGCCTAAAAATTGAAGGTATTGCGTAGCAAGCGATAATAACTTATTGTTCCATGTTCCCATATCATACTGGTACGATAAGGTAAACAAAGTATTGTCGTTATTTTTAACAGCTAATAACTCTGCAGGTCCAACCTTTGCATGCTGAATGGCTTTACTGTAATCAACCCAAACAGGTTTTACACTGCCCGATGGTAGCTCATTAATATACTTAACATAAGGCGATTGCAAAGTTCCATTAGTTTCAACCGGCGTAATAGGTGGTTTTTCAACCTTAACTATACTTTTATCTTCGCCTAAATGCTTGTAAACAACTACATAATTATTGGCATTTAAATACTTATTGGCAAACTCAACAATTTGAGCTTTTGTTATTTTTGAAAGTTCGCTGGTTGAAGCCGCAACATCTTTCCAGTCTACACCGCTTGTAAAGGCGCTCATTAAATTATTAGCACGCGACAGGTAATTTTCATTACTCTGTATAATTGATTTTTTCTGATTATTAACAATCGAAGGGATGAGGTCATCAGAAAATTCCCCTTTTTTAAGTTTATCAATTTCTGCCAGCATCAAATCTCTCACTTCATCAAGCGATTGTCCTTTTGCCGGGTTTCCCCTCAAATCCAATGTGCTGTAATCCATCATGGTTGACGCGCGTGCCGAAGCGCTAAGCAGCTTTTGTTTTTTGGTCAAATCCAGGTCAAATAAACCTGCTCTGCCATTTGTCAATATAGAAGCTACCAGGTCAAGCATACGGGCATCGCGTGTAGCAGCACCCGGGAAGCGGTAACCAATGGTCAAGTTTTCCGGGTTCGGCCCATATACATCCAGTTTAATAGGGCTGGTTATAGGTTTTTCAGGCTCAAAAGTATAAGGCGGAATAGCCTTTGGCTTCATAAAGCTAAAGTTCTTTGCTACCTTTTTTATCATCTCATCGGCATTAAAATCGCCCGATAAAATAATACCCATGTTATTTGGTACATAATACGAATAATAATAATTACGTATAGCTTTTAACGACGGGTTCTTTAAATGCTCAATAGTACCAATAGTAGTTTGCCTGCCATAATTGTTGTTCGGGAACATAGCAGCATCCATTGCTTCAGCAACCTTTTCTGCATCGTTATCTAAACCCCGGTTCTTTTCTTCATAAACTGCTTCCAGTTCGGTATGGAAAATACGCAATACCGGGTTACGGAAACGCTCGGCCTGCATGGTCAAAAATTTATCGATAGAGCTATTAGGAATATTCTCGGTATAAACAGTTTCTTCTATTGATGTAAAGGCATTACTGCTTTGCCCACCCATACCGGCCATCATTTTATCATATTCGTTGGCAATAGCATACTTCGCCGCTTCGCCCGATGTTTTGTCTATTTCCTTGTATATCTCCTTGCGCTTAGCCTCGTCTTTGGTCGAGTTATATTGCTCGTACAGGTTATCTATCTGGTCAAGATATGGCTTTTCTTTAGCCCAATCCAGCGTACCAAATTTGTCTGTGCCCTTAAACATCATGTGTTCAAGATAATGCGCCAAACCGGTGTGGTCTGATGGGTCGGTTTTACTACCCGCTTTAACAGCTATGAAAGCCTGTATGCGCGGCCGTAATGGGGTAGGGCTTAAAATAACGGTTAAGCCGTTTTTTAAAGTATAAAAACGCGAGTGAGTGGGGTCGCCGGTCACATATTTATAAGTGAAGCCATTTGCGGTTACGCTTTGCCACTTAAAAGTATTTTGTGCCGATAGTTTTACGGTGGCTATGAGTAATAAGCCAACCAGGAGTAGTTTTTGTTTCATATAATCAGTTTAGACCTTAAATATATTAAAAATAATA
>Ga0206854_1141_pt1 | contig 18842 bp, 21 predicted proteins | sample Alteio_BWOrgCont_50_FD_152870 | JGI IMG/M metagenome (GOLD analysis project Ga0206854, IMG submission 152870) | Enriched cells from forest soil in Barre Woods Harvard Forest LTER site, Petersham, Massachusetts, United States -... | ecosystem: Environmental > Terrestrial > Soil > Temperate forest >...
AGGTTTCCTATATATTTGCAACCAAAAGGTTTCCTATTTAAATGAGAAGAGATACATTTCAAGCTATAGCCGACCCGACGCGGCGCGATATTCTTGCCCGGTTGTCGCATCAATCGCTTAATATGAATTCAGTGGGGGAGGATTTTGATGTGAGCCGTGCAGCCATATACAAGCATTTGAAGATATTAACGGAGTGCGGATTGGTAACTATTGAACAACGTGGGCGCGAGCGTTATTGTGAAGCCAAACTAGAAAAATTAAACGAAGTATCAGATTGGATAGATCAATACAGGAAAGTATGGAACCAGCGCTTTGATAATTTGGAAGATTATTTAAAAGAACTACAGGCAAAAGATAAAAAAAACTTATAAACGAATAACATTATGACCCAGGAAGCAAAAAAACCAGACCTTGTTATTACCCGCGAATTTAATGCACCTAAAGAACTGGTGTACAAAATGTGGACAGAAGCCGAACATTTGGCACACTGGTGGGGCCCCAAAGGATTTGAGATGGAAATAGCCAAATTTGATTTCAGGCCGGGTGGCGTATTCCATTATGTAATGCGGATGAATGATGTGGAAATGTGGGGTAAGTTTTTGTACCGAGAAATAACAGCACCTGATAGAATTGTGTTTATCAATTGCTTTTCGGACAAAGAAGGTAATATAGCACGGTCACCATTTATGCCGGTATGGCCATTGGAAATATTGAATACCTTAACGCTTGAAGAAGAGAACGGTAAAACCAAGCTCACCTTATCAGGCGGTCCTATAAATGCTACCGACGAAGAGCTACAAGCGTTTAAAGACATGGTTCCAAATATGCAACAAGGCTTTGGTGGCACATTTGAGCAACTGGACGCTTATTTGGCAACTATGTAAATATTCATCAAACAAACAAATTATTAACCTTAAAATACGAAAAAATGAAAATTGCAATGATCATTGTACGCAGCCTGATGGGCGCCCTGTTTATCTTCGGATCTGTTGTTTACTTTTTTAAGTTGTTTCCGCAGCCGGCTATGACCGGTAATATTAAAGTTTTTATGGACGGCGTTACCGCATCGGGTTACCTGATGAATTTAATTAAAGCCACCGAATTAGTTTGTGGTATAGCTTTTATTTTAGGGCGTTTTGTGCCCCTTGCTGCAGTGATCTTATTCCCTATTGTGATAAATATATTACTGGTAGACATCTATTTGATGCCTACAGCACTGCCGGCAGCAGTCATTTTATTATTAGGCAACCTATTTTTAGCTTATTACTATCGCAACAACTATAAAGGCTTGTTAGCCGTAAAATAAAATATTTAACAATTATGGTCGAAGTTTTTAAAACCAACGTACGAAACCGCAGCCATGCAAAAATGCTGGTTGGCCAATTGCATAAAACTTTTGAAGGTTACGAGGCTAATTTTGACCTGGATGATTGTGATAACATTCTTCGCATACAATCTTCAACCGGGGTGATAGAATCATCCCGGTTAATAACCTTTTTAAAAGACTTTGGCTTTAATGCCCAGGTTTTAGATGAATGTTGTAAAAGATAATATCAATGAGTTATCTTTAGTTTTTCTCAAACTATGGAGCCATTATCCAAAAAAATAAGAGTCATTGTAACCGGTGCTACCGGTATGGTTGGCGAAGGTGTAATGCACGAATGCCTGCAACACCCCGATGTTGAAGCCGTACTGGTAATAAACCGCAGGCCCGACGGTGTTGTACATCCAAAACTAAAGGAAATTGTTCACGAAAATTTCTTTGACCTCTCTCCTATTGAAGACCAATTGAAAGGGTATAACGCCTGTTATTTCTGTTTAGGTGTTACGTCCATCGGCAAAAAAGAGCCTGAATATTACAATTTAACCCATACACTTACCATGCATGTTGCCGAAACATTAGTAAAGCACAACCCCGATATGGTTTTTGTGTACGTATCTGGCAGCGGAACTGATAGTACCGAAAAAGGCAGCACCATGTGGGCGCGGGTAAAAGGTAAAACTGAAAACGATCTCATGAAATTGCCTTTTAAGGACGTGTATGCTTTCCGGCCCGGCTTTATGAAACCTATAGAAGGTCTAAAACACGTTCAAAAAGGCTATACCTATTTGGGCTGGCTATTGTACCCAATCTTTAAGGTTTTCCTGCCAAATGGTATTGGCACGCTTCGTGACACCGCGTTAGCCATGATATACGTTACCCTTTATGGTAGTACCAATAAAATTGTTACGCCCAATGATATGAAAGTTATGGCCAAAAGCGTTTCTTAAAAATTCACGACAGACCAGTACGCCTTTTTACGCTGGCGATTTTCATCAAACAATAATGGATAAGCTTTTACCGGTACCCGCGTAGCCGTTTGCCCTGCTGCTGCACCTCCAGCCAAACCACCACCACGGCTATCCAGCCAGCTATATTGGTCTGATACGTTCCAAAAAGTTACGCCGGTAATGTATTTTTTGTATTCTCTAAATATATCAAACGCCATTTTGTACTGTGCAACTTGCTTAGCTTCTACTTCGGGTGTATAACCGGCGTCAGGTACTGATGCAGGGCGTACAGCCAGTGGAGCGCCCGCAACCGGTGGTGCACCAAACGCAGGCGCACCTGCAGGGCGAACCGGCGGTGTACGAATGGTAATATCTGTTTCGGTAAACTGAACCTTTAAGCCCAATGAAGTAACTTCATCCAACGCTTTGCGCAATTCCTCGGGTGAAGGGTCATTTAGTTTCCAATGTGCCTGGAAGCCAACACCGTCAATAGGCACGTGATTAGCCACCAGGTATTTCAGCATTTTAAATATCTTTTCGCGTTTTATAGGGTGTTCGCTATTATAATCGTTGTAGATGAGTTTTACCTTTGGGTCTGCTTCATGCGCAAAACGGAAAGCATCTAAAATAAATTCAGGGCCGCCATAAATATTGTACCAATTACTTTTCCGGTATATCTGGGTGGTATCGTTACTGTCGTCTATAGCTTCATTCACAACGTCCCACGCGTATATTTTACCTTTAAAGTGCCTTACAACAGTATAAATATGGTCTTTAAGCCGCTGGCGTAAAACCTCTTTGCTAACCGTATTTGGCTTTCCATCAGCGCCAACAAACATCCAGGGCGCTTCCTGGTTATGCCAGCAAAGGTTATGGCCGCGTACGCCGATATGATGCCTTTGCGCAAAAGTTACTATCTCGTCTGCATTTTTCCAGTTATAAACATTTTCGCTTGGGTGGATAGGGCCCATCTTCATATCGTTCTCGGGCGTAACGCTGTTAAATTCCTTTATAATTACGCTGGTATCTACGCTATGTAAAGAGTTCATGCCCACAGCACACCCAATAAGGAAATATTTTTTGTAATAATCTTTTAAGCCCTTATTGTGATCAGCGGTTTTGGCCATCTCATCCGGGGTTTGAGTTATATGTTTTGGCGAGCAAGCTATAAATGCAACTGTCATAGCTATACATAACAGCGCCCATTTAGATTTTTTTAAGAACAATAAAGATTTCATTTTTAGGAATGCTAGTTGGTGATGCGATAAAAGTAAGAAAACGAATATTATTATGCAATCGATTGCGTATTTTAACGTAAGCTTTTTTTCGAATCATTTTTTAATACTTTTAACCTGTAAACATAATTTAATGAAAGCATTATTTACCGTCTTAGCCTTGTTTGTGGCATCGTTTGCCATGGCGCAAACCGATACCCTATCCGCCGGTGTTTACAGTCTTGCAAAAGCAAAACCGCATACATTAGGAACAGTAGTAAAACGGCAAATATTAAACGGGCATACCCTCGACCTAAATAAATTTGAAGTTTACACCTTAACTCTTAGCGCAGGTAAAAAATATATTCCGCCTATGGGCGATAGTAAGTTTGAACAATTAATAGTGGTAAAAAGCGGGATAGTTAAACTAATACTAAAAGATAGCAGTAAAATCGTTGGTCCTGGTAGTTTAGCTTTAATATTAGCAGGCGATAAAATAGAGTTTGAAAACACATCAAAGCAACCTGTTACGTGGTTTGTATTGAACTTTAAATCGAAAAATGAAAACATTAAGCGTGGGCATGACGCCGGCCCATCCTTTATAAAAGATTGGAACGATTTGAAAGCTACTATGTCGCCCAAAGGCGAAACACGGCAAGTATATGATAGGCCCACCACTATGTTTGAACGATTTGACGTACACGCTACTGTGCTAAACAACGGCTTTAACAGCCATGACCCGCACACGCACCGTGCTGAAGAACTAATATTGATGATCAGAGGCGATACGCAATTTCAAATAGCACAAAATAAATACCATGGCTATACTGGCGACGCTATTTTAATGACATCAAAAATATTGCATGCCGCACAAAATGTGGGTACCGCACCATGTGGGTATTACGCAATACAGTGGCATAATTTGAAAGGTGATTAATGCCCTTCTTCGGCTATTTTGCGTTCAATGCGCTTATCGGGTATGAACCAAATGCAGGCAACCAGTACATACAACCCAAAACTGATATAAGTGCTTACCCAGTTTAAAGCAAGGGCTGTGCAGTAGATAACTATCGATAGTTTCCCTTTCCGGTCTTTACCAAAAGCTGTTGCAAGCGGTGAGTTTTTTCCTTCGTGCCGTATTAGGCAAATAACCAATATCGTATAAGATATGGCATTCATTAACAATACAATTCCGTAAAGCTCAGTAGGCCACGGGTCGCTGAAATGACTTTCTCCCATCCATGCGCTTACGAACGGTATAATAGAAAGCCAGAATAAGAGAAGCATATTTGCCCATAATATAGTGCCATTTATTGATTTGACTACCTGCATCATGTGATGATGATTATTCCAATATATGGCTACATAAACAAAGCTCATGATGTAGTTGATAAATATAGGGCGAACAGGAATTAAATCAGAGATATCATGCCCCGCAGGCACTTTCAGCTCTAAAACCATTATGGTGATGATAATAGCGATAACACCATCGCTAAGTGCCTCCATGCGGCCTTTGCTCATGCTTACTGCCTTCATATAGTCTTAAAAATCGGAATAGGCGGTTGGGTGTAAAAATATCTGTTCGTTTTTTTGAAACGTTTTTTTGATACTCGGGCATGGCAGAAAGTGTTTTCCATTCGGGGTTAGCAGAGAAAACCTTCCAATGGTCATCCCTATCTTGCTTATTATTGTAGGTAGTTAAATACATTAGGTTAGGCATGTGGCTGCCGGCTATAACGCGGGCATAAAACACACCGTTTGAGTTTATCTTTTTAAATATCTCTACCTCGCCCCCAATGGTAAACATTTTCACTTTACTGGCATGATATTTTTCGGTAGCACTTTCATAGCTGCGCAACTCATAGTATCTATCGGTTTTGTTGGCAGTTAGGGTTGGCGGAACAGGTATGGGGGCCTCATCAAATGCACGTAGTAAAACGGTTTCAATTCGGCTATACGGAGGATCAGTTGATGGGGCATCTATATAATCTTTACCATCGTTTTGGTATTGCTCGTCTTTCAATAGTTTTTTGTCGACACCTTCCAGGTCATCCATATTTTTAAATGGAACGAATACATAAAGCTTGCGATCAGCGGTATCTATAGTAACCAGTTTAAATACGCCTATATTTTTTATGCCCATTTTATGCATCGCAGGCAAAAAGGCTTTTTGCAGGTAGTTATCCAATCTGTCTTCCTGCGTAGCAGTTTTAAAATGATAGACTTTTATCTGGTAATAATACTTATCAGCTGCTTTAGCTGATACAACTATGCAAAAGCATAGCGCCAATGCAATCGTAGAAACTTTTAATAGATTTTTCATTATCAGGATTGATATTTTAAACGTGGTAAACTAACTATCAATAATACAAAAACGGCGGTTACTAATTTTAACAAATTTGCATCGACACCTAAATTCAGGGTTATAGCTAAGACTAACTGAAATATTATCGCCCCGCATAAAACTAAAATTAAGCTTAGCCATACCGAAGTTATATTAAGCCAGTTTATTAAAGTTTCGGCAATAATAACCGAGCCCAACCCTACTATTACAATACCAATGCCCATACTTATATCGGCAAAGCCCTGGTATTGCGTTATTAAATAACCGCTTATAGCTGTCAATGCATTCGCCAAAGCCAAACCGATTATTTTCATACGGTCGGTATTTACACCTAACGCACGTATCATACTTTCGCTGTTGCCGGTGGCACGCATGGCAATACCAAAATCTGTTTTTAGTAAGTAACCTATCACGAATGTTATTATCACAACAAATATTCCCAACAGTAGTAAGGTGTTTTGATTGGGATTTGTCGTAATAGTAATAGCTGTAAAAAGTGAAGAAGTATTAATTAATGGCAAATTTGACCGCCCCATAAAGGTTAGATTCACCGAATAAAGCGCCGTCATGACCAATATACCGGCTAACAGCGGGTTTACTTTTAGTTTGGTATGTATCAGCCCCGTAATTGCTCCTGCTAAACCGCCGGAAAGCAATACAACGGGTAATATTAAAAAACCGGGAACGTGATGCATTAACATAATAGCTGTAACCGCACCGCCTAAAGTATAACTGCCATCGGTAGTGATGTCAGGGATGTTAAATATCTTCATGGAGATGTAAATACCTAAGGCAATGCCTGAAAAACATAGTCCCTGCAATAGCGCGGTGAGGTAAAAATCCATATTATTTTACAGCTTCAAAGTTTGTAGGTATAGCGATATTATATTTTTTTACCGCAGCGGGATTATATACCCGTTTGCGTATTTTCACCATTTCGGGTTTTAAACCGTCCGTTTTACCGGTTTTTAAATACTGAGCGGCCTGCTCCCCTGCCTGGTAACCCCATTGATAAATATCGGCGCCAAAAGCGGCTACTGCCCCGCGTTGTACCAAGCCGGCTTCACTGGTGAAGATGGGCACATTATGCTGATCGCAGTTTTTCAATATAGTTTCAAATGAAGCAAATACGGTATTATCCGGGTTGGCAAAAAAGGCATCGATGTTTTTACTTAATAAAGATTGGGTAACCAATTGCGCATCGGCGGATGAATTTAGTGGAAGAGCAATTAAAGTTACGTTCAGTTTATCGGCTAATGTTTTAATGCGTTCCATTGCGTCTGCAGATTGCGGTTCGGATTGATTATAGATCATACCAATTACCAGTTTATCTGCTTTTGGCTTTAACAATTTTGGAATGATAGAAAAAGAAGTATCAATGTATTGCAGATCTTCTACCGCACCGAACAGATTGGATGGTGCATTACCTTTATCGTCCAATACCTTCATTCGTTCAGGTGTTGGCGATACCATTTCGAAAATAGGTATTGTTTTTGTTTTTTTGAACTGCCGTTACCGATGATAAAGTGGTACACGTAGCCAGTAAATTAACCGGCTCCGAAACAAAGTAATTTACTATCTGCGATAATGTTGGAATGTCGCCCTGCGCGTTGCGGTATTCTATTTTTATATTTTTTTGATCTTCGCTAAATCCGTTTTTCTTTAAGGCATCAGTAAAACCTGTACGCGCCTGCGAAATAGTGGCATCTTCAAAAGCATCTACAAAACCAACTGCTGGGACAATGTTTTTTGTGTTATTATGGCAGGATATAGCCATGATAGCCAACAAAATGGCAAATGTGAATTTGAACAACTTCATTAGGCTAAGTTAAATATTTTGTCTGAACTACGTTTTTGAGATTTTAGGATAATCAGGGTTACTGTTGAGTTTCCATCGACCCAAAAAAACAGTAATGCAAAATCATTATCAACGGGTAACAAGAATGTTTCGGTATCTTTTTTATTACGGTGTACAATTACGAACATTTCGTACTAATTTCAACTAATAAATTATAGCTCTTACCTAATTCCTGATAACATGAAATATCTATTTAAATATCCTTCAACTTATTTTTTACTTGTCGGCATACTGTTTTTTAGCCCGTTTTGTTTACATGCGCAGAAAATTATACATGGAGATACCAGTTATACTAAATGGCAACGTTCGGTAGTCCGACTGAAAAGCATATACAAAAGGGAAAATCCGCAGACTGGCAGTGATACCTTGTTAGGTAGCGCATTTTTGGTATCAGATCATAACAAGCTTTATTTGGTAACGGCCAAACATTTGATACAATCAACTTTAAACGGAAAAAACGAGCAACTGGCTAATAATTTTGTATTTATAAGAGCTGGGTTGAATATAAATAATTGGCAGGAAATAAAAAGCACCTACCTTAATATTGGCGGTTTGTACAACAAGGATGTAAATAAAAGCCCCGTTGTGTTTTCGTCAGACGAAGAAGACATAGCTATTATTTCACTGCAAAAAAAGGAAACCAGGGATATAGCCGTTTATTTATTGAAACAGGGCAACAGGGCAACAGGCCAATACCCGTTAACCTGTTTGATACCACCAATAACCACCCTGTAGACGAATGGTTATTTAGATACGGAATCACTCATTTTGAAAATACCGGCTTTGGTGTGGCTGTATCTCAAATACAAGGAAATGGGCCAGATGCACCATTTTTCACTATTGGTGGCCGTTCTAAGTATGAAACGGTAAATAATGGATCGATGATTACAGCTAATGACAAACTTATTGGTATGCTAACCAATGTAACGGGCATCTCAAATAACTATGATAATACGCGAAACCCTCTTTTTTTTAGCACGCACAGCAAAAGCCGTAAAAGCCCCTTACATACTATCTTGTTTACGAAAATTGCAGCAAGTGGAGGATAATCCTGCTTTCAATTCGCCTTCTACAATTGTTTTGCCGTTGAAGCAATAGGGAGCGGATATAGGCACTTTTTAAAGAAAAGCAATGCGCTATTGTATTAATTATTAACTTTAGCGCAAACATGAATCCTATAACTTCTAAGCTACCACAGGTAGGCACTACTATATTTACAACCATGTCGGCGATGGCTGCCGAGGTGGGCGCTATTAATCTTTCACAGGGTTTTCCCGACTATGATTGTTCGCCAGAATTAATTGAGCTAATAAACAAAGCCATGCGCGACGGGCATAACCAATACGCACCAATGGCTGGTGTATTATCGCTGCGCGAAGAAATAGCTAAAAAGGTTGAAAAACTTTATGGCGGCAAATACGACCCGGTTACAGAAATTACAATAACATCGGGCGGCACACAGGCTGTATTCACCGCAATAAGTGCAGTTATTAATCCTAATGACGAAGTAATTGTTTTTGAGCCTGCATTTGATTGCTATGCTCCTGCTATAAAATTAATGGGCGGTGTTGTCAAATCGTTAGAATTGAATCCGCCGGATTACCGCATACCGTGGGATATGGTTAAAAAGCTGGTAAGCAGCAAAACCCGGCTTATTATTTTAAACTCGCCGCATAACCCTACATCAACCATATTGCATAAAGAGGATATTGATGAGTTAAGTGCCATTGTTAAAAACCAGGATATTTTAATATTGAGCGACGAGGTTTACGAGCATTTAATTTATGACGGCGAAACACATCAAAGTATGGCACGCTACCCTGAATTGCAACAACGCAGCTTTATTGTAGCATCGTTTGGTAAATTGTTTCATGCAACCGGCTGGAAGGTTGGGTATTGCCTTGCTCCCGCTTTTTTGATGGAAGAGTTTAGGAAAGTACACCAGTTTTTGGTATTCAGCGTAAACTCACCTATGCAATATGCCTTTGCCGAATATTTGAAAAACGACCACGTTTATACCGATCTTCCGTCATTTTTTTCAGCAAAAAAGAGATTATTTTAGAAAAGGGCTTGAACAAACTCAATTTGAATTACTACCTTGCTATGGCTCTTATTTTCAATCGGTTAAATACGGACACCTGGTATTAGAAAGCGATACCGATTTTTCATTACGATTGGCTAAAGAGGCAAAGGTGGCTTGTATACCAACTTCGGCTTTTTATACGCAGGGAACAGATCATCGCATTTTGCGTTTTTGTTTTGCCAAAAAGCAAGAAACGCTTGATGAAGCCGTTAATAGATTAATAGCCTTTAAACCTTAATGGGATTTATTACGTATTAGTGCAAATTAATGCCGAAACTTAAACATAATGGAGAATTTAAAGATCACCGTATTCCAGGCTTACCTTTTTTTGGGAGAAGACAGATAAAAATCTCCAGAATATAAGCCTGCGCTTATCCGGCATCCGCGAAAAGACCGATCTGATCATTCTGCCCGAAATGTTTAACACCGGCTTCACAATGAATGCCGCCGAATTAGGTGAGCCTATGAATGGCAAAACCATGCAGTGGATGAAAAATACTGCGGCACAATACGGTTGTGTGGTTACGGGCAGCCTCATTATATCTGAAAAAGATAAATTTTATAACCGCCTGATATGGATGCGTCCCGACGGCAGTTTTGAGTGCTACGATAAAAGGCATTTATTTGCATTGGGCAAAGAACATCACACTTATACCGCCGGCACAAAAAAACTAATAGTTGAACTAAAAGGCTGGAAAATTTGCCCGGTTATATGTTATGACCTGCGTTTCCCGGTATGGCTGCGCAATGTTGACGAGGCTTACGACCTGATGATCATAGTTGCTAATTGGCCCGAGCGCAGGGCGTTGCACTGGCGTACGCTCATACCTGCACGCGCAGTTGAAAACCAAAGCTATGTTATTGGGGTGAACCGTGTCGGGCATGACGGCAATGAAGTTTATCACTCTGGCGACTCTACCTGTATCAGCCCTAACGGCGATGTGGTTTATTACAAGCGCGACGAAGAAGATCTGTACACTTTCTCTATAAACGGCGATGAGTTAGTTAAAATACGCCGTGCACTTCCTTTTTTAAAGGACGAGGATAAATTTCAAATTATATAATCCAACAAATACACTACTTTTACAATAATCAATTATTGTAATTCATGAGGCACATCCTTCGCCCTAATCTGTTGTTAGCTTTTATTTTATTTTTCGCTTTATCCGCATCGGCACAAAAAGATTATACCAAATTTGTTGACCCGTTTATAGGTACAGGTGGGCATGGCCACACCTACCCCGGTGCGGTGATGCCATTTGGTATGGTGCAATTAAGCCCCGACACGCGTTTAACAGGTTGGGATGGCTGCTCGGGTTACCATTACACCGATTCAGTTGTATATGGATTTTCGCATACGCATTTAAGCGGTACGGGTATTCCAGATTATTGCGATGTACTGTTTATGCCAACAACCGGCGAGCCGAGGTTTAAAAACACGGAGTACAGTTCTGGATTTCAAAAAAAGAATGAAAGTGCAACGCCTGGCTATTATAAAACACACTTAGATAAGTATAATATTGATGTAGAACTTACTGCTACTTTGCGAGCGGGCATGCATCGGTACACCTTCCCTTCTACCGAACAGGCTAATGTTATTATTGACCTGCAACACCGCGATGAAGTGCTGGATTCATGGATAGAAGTAGTTAACGATCATGAAATCATCGGCTTTCGTCGTTCAAGAAGTTGGGCACAAGATCAGTCGGTTTATTTTTATGCGGTGTTCTCCAAACCGTTTAAAACTTATGGTATAGCCTTAAATGACGAGGTGCAAACTGGGAAAGCTAAAGTTCAGGGAAAAAATGTTAAAATGTACATCCAGTTTAAAAACCCCGGCGAAGTATTGGCAAGGGTGGGCATATCAGCAGTAAGTGCAGAGGGCGCAAAAAAGAATTTAGAAGCTGAAATGCCCGATTTTGATTTCAAGAAAATACAAAAGGCCGCTAAAGCGGCCTGGAATACCGAACTGTCAAAAATACAGGTAGAAGGCGGTGCGCCAAGCGCCTCGCAAGAATCGGCAATGCAAGCTGTGAATTCCCGCTATCCGCAGCCTAAGCCTAAAACCAAGGTGGTTGAGCCTGATTATGCTAAAATAAGGCTTACTACATTTTATACCGCGTTATATCATTGCATGCTTGCGCCTAACGTTTATAATGATGTAGACGGGCAATACCGCGGGTTAGACCAAAAGATACATAAAGCTGACGGCTTTAATTATTATACCGTGTTTTCTTTATGGGACACCTTCAGAGCCGAGAACCCGCTACTTAATCTAATTGACCGTAAACGAACATTAGATTTTGTAAAAACTTTTTTAGCGATGTATGAACAGGGTGGCTTGTTGCCTATTTGGCCGCTTGCATCTAATGAAACGTATTGTATGGTGGGCAACCACTCTATACCGGTTATTGTGGATGCATATGCAAAAGGCATAAGAGATTTTAATGCGGAGGAAGCGTTTACCGCCATGAAAGCTGCCGTAAACCGTAATCAATATGGATTAGACTCCTACCGCAAAAATGGTGCGGTACTGGCTGATAATGAAGCGGAGTCAGTTTCTAAAACTTTGGAATATGCTTACGACGATTGGTGCATTGCGCAAATGGCTAAAATGATGAATAAACAGGCAGATTATACCGAGTTTATCCAGCGCGCCCAATACTGGAAGAACATGTATAATAATCAAAATGGTTTTATGCAGGCACGCGTTAATGGCACCTGGTACGCCCCGTTTGAACCTACCGAGATCAACCGCAATTATACGGAGGGTAACTCGTGGCAATATTCGTTTTTAGTGCCGCAGGATGTGGAAGGTTTGATAAACCACATGGGTGGAAAGGCAAACTTTGGGGCTAAGCTGAATGAGTTGTTTACAACTACTTCTAAATTATCGGGCACCGAACAATCAGACGTAACCGGGTTAATTGGGCAATACGCACATGGCAATGAGCCAAGCCACCACATGGCTTACCTGTTTAATTTTACCGACGAGCCGAACAAAACCCAATACTACATTAACAAAATACTGAACGAAGAATACAGCGATAAACCCGATGGCCTATCGGGCAATGAAGATTGCGGGCAAATGTCGGCGTGGTATGTAATGAGCTCGCTGGGGATATACAATGTTACGCCGGGCCAACAACAGTTCCAAATAGGTTTGCCGCGGTTTGCAAAGGCGGTTATCAGCTTAGAGAATGGTAAAAAGTTTACCATTATAAATGACGGTGCAACAGTAAGCCGTAACAATATTTATTTGCAGGGAATTAACCTCAACAAAAAGGCTTACAATAAAATTTACCTCGATTATGCTTCCATAGCTTACGGCGGCGAGTTTGAAGTATTTACCGGTACATTAGCTAATAAATTGTTTATGCAGGGTTTAGAGAAACCAACCTCTGCAATTACGGATGAGATTATTGTGCCGAATCCTTATATAGTTACCTCATCAAGAACTTTCCAGCAAACATTGCCTGTTGAAATTAAATGTGATGATACAGGTGCGAAGATCTACTATACGACCGATGGCTCTACTCCTACTGCAAATTCAACCTTATACAGTACGCCGTTTACTATTACTGCTACTACAACTATTAAGGCCATCACCATAAAAGGTTCAAAAAGCAGTTTTGTTGATGAAGGTACTTTTAAGAAAATAAGAAGCGACCTGAAATTAACCCTACTAACAAAATATCTGCCCAACTATGCCGATGAAGGCGATATAACACTGATAAATGGCATACACGGCAAAGCCAATTGGCGCCTGGGCAATTGGCAAGGCTACCAGGGGAATGACCTGGTTGCAGTTGTTGATATGGGACAGATCAAACCAGTAAAACAGGTAAGCTTAGGTACTTTACAAGATAGCCGCTCGTGGATAGTATTCCCGCAGTCGGTTGAGTATTTAGTGTCTGATGATGGCGTGAATTTTAAACCGGCAGCAACAATTAAAACCAAAGTAGATATAAAAGATACCCGCGTACAATTACAGGAATTTGTAACACCGTTAAACACAAGCGCCCGATATATAAAAATTATAGCCAAACAATATGGCCCGTTACCCGAATGGCATGAAAGCAAAGGCAGCCCATCATACATTTTTGCGGATGAGATAACGGTGGAAAACTAGTAGATGTGCGAATATGCAGATGATTTGAATAATTAAGACAGATGAAATACTATTACTATTTATCATATTTTCTTATTTACACATGGTGCATTGGATGTTCATCTAATACACGTAATAAAAATATCATAGATAGTTCTACCGCAAATGGCAGTGATAGTAGTACAAAAACTAGGCAGGAATATGTTGCCTATGATACGCTGTATCGTGATAACGATTCTTTAGAAATTCACCAGGTACATTATTTTGTTGACCCGCCACCTATAACTGTATTACCGTTTGGCTATAATTTAGATAAGGAAGATTTTAATAGGTCAGGTGCGTTTTTCAGTAAACTATGCTATCCAAACGAAAAGGAAGTAAATGGTAAAGTTGTAATTGGTGACCCTGCACCAATGTATTTATTACTACCTATTAAGAAACTGGAACTTATTTCCGTGAAAACAGAAGACACCAGTAAATGCGATGACGGTTCTGATTATTCAAAATACCTAAAACTCACTAGATATAGGTTACGCTTGCCAGATATAAACGATATGCAAGTATATTATTGGAGTGATCAAGGCTGGGGAGCTTCATTGTTCCCTAGTAACGTAACGAAAAAATGTGAATGGTGTATTCTGACAAATTCTTGGGGCTATCTTATATTTTACCAAAAGAAAACGCAATTGGCTAAAGTAGTACCCATTCAATATGAAACTATAAATGATGGCGCGCTTATAGACCGATATTTTTATATAGATACAAATTATGATATACATTTATGGCATACCAACAGGAACAATCTTGATGATATTAAAACTATAATAACAAAAGCTGACATAAATAGAGAAAAGTACCTTTTGCATGTATCAAAAGATAATGAGATATCAATAAAACATATCAAATAAAGTTAATGATAACTAATCTTTACTCTCCAGCATCTTCTTAGCCATTTCCATTTTTTCCAGCTGCTCTTTGGGTAAAACTGGGTATTTAAGTTTCAGGTCCTTTAACGTTTGCAGGATGATGGTGGAGATTGCGATGCGAGAAAACCATTTTTTATCTGCTGGTATTACATACCATGGTGATTGTTTAGTCGACGTTTCTTGTATAGCGTTTTCATAAGCTTTCATATAATCATCATAATATTGGCGTTCGTCGATATCTGAGGAAGAGAATTTCCAGTTTTTGGTGGGATCATTAATACGTTCTAAAAAGCGTTTCTTTTGCTCGTCTTTTGATACATGCAGGAAGAATTTTATGATGACTATTCCGTTGCAGGATAAATATTTTTCAAACGAACGGATATCTTCATAACGTTGTTCCCAAAAGGCTTTATTAATATTTTTTACTTTATCAAATCCCGGCAGGCGTTCTTCTATAATCAATTCGGGGTGTACTTTGGTTATCAGCACATTCTCATAGTGTGATCGGTTATGAACGCCTATATTCCCCAAATTCCGGTAGTGCTTTATGATGCCGCCATAAAAAATCGTGGCTTAATTCTTCGGTATTGGGTTGTTTAAAACTATGTACCTCGCAACCTTGTGGGTTCAAGCCAGATAAGGTATGTGCTATTGCACTGTCCTTCCCTCCAGCATCCATCGCCTGAAATAAAATTAATAATGCATAACGTTTATCGGCATAAAATTTGGGCTGCAGTTCAACTATTTGCTTTACTAAGCCTTGTAAAATCACATCGGCTTCTTCTTTTTTAATATCAGCCGAGTAAGCCGCCTCATAGTTTTGAAGATTAAAATTTTTACCGTTGCTTATTTTTATTTTACTGATGATGTCTTTCATAATAGAAATAATTGTTGCGGAATGCAATATTTTGCATTACAAATCTATGTTCAAACTTTAGGTTATCAAATATGTTTACAATGGGTGCAAAAATGTTACGTATACGGTAAAAAATTTACCTGTTAAAATTACGTTATTATATTTGTATCACTCCGGCTATGATTTAGAGCCGTAATTTCACATCTTTACCGCATGTTCAACCGCATAAAAAACAAAAAACTTAAATACCTTGCCATTTTTATCTATTCCGTAATCCTATTCTTTTGCGCAATGGAAGTGAATTTCCTATGGCTATTTGGCTATTCACCTACTGTAGATGATATCAAGAATCCTATTTTATCTGTGGGTTCGCAAGTTTACACTGCCGATGGAAAGTTAATTGGCGAGTATTATCGCGAGAACCGGTCGCCGGTTGAATTTAAGGCCATATCGCCAAATGTTGTTCACGCATTGGTGGCTACTGAAGATGTGCGTTTTTATAAACATGGTGCGGTTGATTTCTTTTCGTTTTTTACCAGTATCATATCTACAGCCAAAGGCGATAAACGCGGCGGCAGTACCATAACACAACAGTTAGCTAAAAACTTATATGCCACGCGTAAAAAAACATCGCAGGGATTGCTAAGCCATGTGCCTGTTATTAAAACCATTGTGTTTAAATGTAAGGAATGGGTGACCGCTTATAAACTGGAACATTATTATGATAAGAACGATATACTGACCCTGTATTTAAATACTGTTCCTTTTGGCAGTAATTCTTTTGGGATTAAAACGGCTACATTAAAGTTCTTTGATAAAATGCCTGATGCGGTTACGCCTGCTGAAGCTGCTACTTTGATAGGTATGCTGAAGGCAACTTCTACTTATAATCCGATCAATAATCCCGATAAATCATTAGACCGTCGTAACACGGTATTAAGCCAGATGCTGAAGTATGAATACCTTACCAAAGCTGATTATGACGCAAACATTAAGGCTCCGTTAGGGCTTAATTTAAGCTATGTGGAGAACAACTCGCAGGGTGATTCATACATACGCCAGGCAGTTGAAAGATGGATCAAAAAATGGTGTACCGACAATGGTTATGATCTATACGAGGACGGTTTAAAGATATATACTACCATCGACTCGAAATTGCAGCAATATGCAGAAGAAGCTGTGGCCGAGAAAATGAAGATGCTGCAAAAGCGGTTTAATGATCTTTGGGGAACTAAAAACCCTTGGCGCGATTCGAAAGGTAATGAAATAAAGAATTTTGTGTTAAAATGCGAGCAGCGTTTACCTATCTATAACCTGCTGGATAAGAAATTTCACGGCGACAGCGTACAGATAAAACAATATTTTGAAAAGAAAAAACACATGAAGGTGTTTACCTGGCATGGCGAGCGGGATACCACCTTCTCAACCGTTGACTCTATAAAATACTATGCGCGTATTTTAAATACAGGCATGATGACCATTGAGCCAACCACCGGTAAAATAAAAGTATGGGTTGGCGGTATTGACCATCATTATTTTAATTACGACCACGTAAACCAGGCCAAACGCCAGGCAGGTTCAACATTTAAGCCTTTTGCGTATGTAACCGCTTTAGATAATGGTTACTCCCCGTGCGATAAGTTTACAGATAAGCCTGTATCCATAGTTTATAACGATGGTGGCCGCGACCAGGTTTGGGCGCCCAACAATGCCGATTTTAAATTCTCAGGTTTGGATATGTCATTACGCTGGGCGATGGGTAAATCAGTTAACTCTATTACTGCACAGGTAACGCAGGCTGTTGGCTGGGGCAAGGTTGTTGAATATGCGCATAGGTTGGGCATTGAAAGTCCGTTAAAGTCTGTGCCATCGGTAGCGCTAGGTTCAAATGATGTATCTGTTTATGAAATGGTGCGAGCTTACAGCACGTTTTTAAACAAAGGGCAAAAGATAGATCCGTTATTGGTAACAAAAATTACCGACCAAGGCGGCAATGTGTTACAGGAATTTACCTTAAAAACCGAGCAGGTTTTAAGCGAAGAAACTGCATGGCTAATGTTATATATGTTTAGAGGTGGCATGGAAGAACCCGGTGGCACTTCATTAGCGTTATGGGAATACCCTGGCCTTTGGAAAAAAGACAACCAGATAGGCGGCAAAACAGGCACATCGTCTGACTATGTGGACGGTTGGTATATGGGTATTACCAAAGATTTGGTTACTGGTATTTGGGTTGGTGCTGATGACCGTAGTGTACACTTTAACTCGTCTGAAACGGGCGAAGGATCGCATACGGCACTACCAATTTTTGGCAGCTTTATGCAGCGGGTGTATGCCGACCCTACATCGGGTTATACATGGGGATTATTCCCGAAACCATGGACAAAAATAACCAAAAGCTATGATTGCCCATCGCCAAGAATACAGGCAGATAGTACAGATATGGTTGATAGTTTAAATTTACGTATGATACATGTTGATTCGGCAGGTGCGGTTACTAAACCTGCCGCTACTGGCGTACCTGAAAATAAATAAACGGGCAGGCAAAAACAGCTATATTTTAAAAATGTATCAACATCATGTATTGAGCTCTTACCCGGGCATTATTTTGTTTTGCCGGTGTAAATTTCCCCGACAATAGCTTAACTAACCTTATGTCTTCGTTTTTCATTGCGTCAACTGGTGATGCTAATACATTTATATTAGAAATATCTCCATTTTTCTCAACAACAAAAGCTACTACAGAATTTCCCCTGGTATGTGCCATAGTGAAAGGGTTGCGAAGATTTTTGTCAACAAATTTCGCTAATGCCTCATCGCCATCTACGTATTGAGCTGATATCTCCGGCTGAGCATAAATAGTATCTAAACCATCTTTAACATCAGGCAATGCAAGCAAATAGAATGTTATAGGGAAAGTATACCTCGCTCTCACTTTTTTCTTGTTTTGAGTAGCAGGTCCCCATTGTGGCGACAGGGCAACTAGTCGTAGGGCTTCTTTATCAATATCCGGTGAAAGCCCTTTTACAATACCAATATTTGATAGTTTTCCGTCAGTTTCCACTACAAAACTGGTTGTAACTTTCCCCGTTATACGTAATCGTACCGCGCTTACCGGGTAATTCATAGTTTGGCCAATAAATTTAAAAAACTCTTTAGTTCCGCCCGGAAATTCGGCG
>Ga0206854_1142_pt1 | contig 18706 bp, 12 predicted proteins | sample Alteio_BWOrgCont_50_FD_152870 | JGI IMG/M metagenome (GOLD analysis project Ga0206854, IMG submission 152870) | Enriched cells from forest soil in Barre Woods Harvard Forest LTER site, Petersham, Massachusetts, United States -... | ecosystem: Environmental > Terrestrial > Soil > Temperate forest >...
CACTGCCCCACGCGGCATCCGGGTCAATCTGCGCCCAGGATTGAAAGACACTCGCCAGCGCCCCGGGTGGGAGCTGGCTTTTCGGCAGGCTTAGTGCAGCGCTCACCGCCGCCTGCGGGTTGCCACTCTCCACCCAGGCGGAGAGCACCTGGTTCACCGCCGAATAGCGCAGTTGTTGGCGGTCAAGTTTGTTGGCGGCGGCAAACGCGTCGGCTGCGTTGTCCTGCGCCCACACGGCGAAAACCCGATTGAGAAAATCGCCTGAATTGTAGTTCACCCGGTTGAGAATGGCCAACTGGTTGGCGGGCAGGTTGATTCCGGAATTGAGAATCATCATGCGCGCGCCAAGGCTCGACGCGGTACTTAACGTTTTGGCGTACGCGTAGGCCAGCGCGCCGCGCGGATCGGCATGCGTCCATTTGGTGAGCGCCAATTCCAGCACCATGTTGCGCACGTCGTAGTCCGGGCAGTGGGCGGCCTCGTCGAGCAGGCGGCCCAAACCGCTGACCGGGGTATCCTCCACCAGTTTCATAATGGCCGCCAGCCGGTCGCCGCCTTTGTATCTTTTCATGATGTCGGCCAGCGTGCCATGGGGATCCCAGACCTGGCCTTTGGCGGCGAGTGCCGACGGTTTAACCGGCCGGCTGGCCACCGCCGCTTTGCGCACAGGGGTGCTCGCGGGAAAGTACCAATGCCCCGCCACCGCCCCGATTAGAAACACCGGCACAATCCACGCCAAAAACCGGAGGGTTCGTTTCATGTTATATCGCATAGGGTAATGGATTAACTACGACAATACTAATTAGACGCACTCAGGCCCCTCTCTTTGTTGACCAAACTAATAGGAAATTGCTTTTTTTGGAGTTGATTGGTTCAGAGGGTAACAAGTGATTTTCCGCGGAGGGCTTCTCTCCACTACTTCTGGGAATAAAGAAGCTGGAATTTACCTTCTACGCTGTGCAGTGTCTCCGTTCTTCACGCTTCCAGTTCCGTTGTCGTCGGACCAACTTTCCCCGCCGCCCGGTTCTTTTTCCAATCCACATTATGCGTAAATGTCATTGTCAAAATCCACATCAAAAACAAAGTGGAGTTTCTGCCCATTTGCCCCTGATCGTGCAGAGTGCCCACCAGCATGAGCAGGCCAAACACGGCTATCACCCGCAGAAACATATTATTTCTCAGTTTATTGCCCTTCACAAAAAGGAAGGTATCCACCACGGCCAGTCCCAGGAAGGCCAGCAGCAGTCCTTTCGCCAGCCAGTTGGAAACCGGCACGAGGAGAATAACGGCGGCCGCCCCCAAAACAATCACGAGCTTCGTGGTCTGTTTCACCTCCTGGTCGCCAAACTTTTTTTTGCCTCCGTAAAAGAGGATCATCGTTACAAACATGACCAATACCGCGACTCCATCCGTGGAGAGAAAATGGTATATTCCGCTCATGGTGCGGTTTTGGAAAACCTGATCCCATTATCTCCCCGCTCGCTTTTGGCACAAGCCCAATTAGTCTTTTTCCTCCTTGCCGCTTGGCGTATGTCTGAACTGACAGGAGATTACTTTTTGGGGGTTGATTGGGTTAAGGAGAGGGGGTTAAATAGTGAGGCGCTTCCAACATGGATGATTTCTTCCCCACTCTTTTCTCGAAAACATTTTTCGTTTTGAGCTCCCAGCTCTTCATTACCTGGGCCACGACGCAAATTCTATTTTCTTTTCTAAAGCGAAAAGATCCCCAGCTGGAAGGACAACCCATCTCCGCCCTGGAGGAACTGAAGCAATCCAATCCGGATTTATTTGCCACGCTGGGCCGGCTTTTCATGGCGGACCTGATCGGCAGCATCATTGTCTTCCTGGTACTTTTGTTTTGGGGGGTTAACCAGTCGCTGGCGGTGTCGCTTTCCCTTTTCTCGGTCTGGTCAATCATGACCGGATTTCAGCTGGAATACGTTCTGCTCAGTGTTGATCATGGCGTGGGCCGGAAGGTATTGGCGCTTACGACCAGCATAGTTCTGGGCGCCGCCTTGATTGGCATTTATTCGCACATCGACTTTAATTATCTGCAGATTCCGCTTTTTATCGGGTTAATCGGGCTTTTAATTTTTAATACGGTCGGCCTGTTCAAGTCTTTGACGAGCACTTCGCAGCGGCTCGCGGCCATTTTTGGTGTCGCCCTTTTTACGCTTTATCTGGTTTTTGATTTTGACCGGCTCGCGCAAAAAAATGCGGCCGGTGCGAATACCTGGTCCGCGGCGATGCGGCTCGCGATTGATATATATCTGGATATTATTAATCTGATTCTGCAGTTGATCAAGCTCTTGGGCCACAGCCATCACTGAGGAAAGTCTTGCGGACAGGAAGTTGCTTTTTCCGGGTTGCGCGATTGAAGGGAGGGGATTATGCGTTATTTTCAACTTTGCCTGGTCTTGCCCAAACCCCAACCTCCATGAAAACCGCCAAAATCAAAAAGGAGCTCTCGCCCAAGCAACGCGAAGAACTGCTGGGGGCCTTGCAGGGCCGGTTCGAGAAAAACCGCCACCGCCACGCTGGTCTTGAATGGGCCAGGGTAAAAGCGCGACTGGAAGCCAATCCCATGGCGCAGTGGTCGCTCCGGGAAATGGAAAACACCGGCGGCGAACCCGATGTCGTGGGCCAGGATGAGAAGATCGGCGAATTTCTCTTTGTTGATTGTTCGGCGCAGAGCCCCCCGGCCCGCGCCAACCTTTGCTACGACCGCGAAGCGCTGGATGGCCGGAAAAAGTTTCCGCCGAAGGGCTGCGCCACGGAGCTGGCCGCGGCCATGGGCATCGAGCTGCTGACGGAAGAACAATATCACCAACTGCAGCAATTGGGCGAGTTCGACACGAAATCGTCGGGCTGGCTAAAAACCCCGCCCGAAGTGAGAAAACTCGGCGGCGCCATTTTTGGCGATCGCCGCTTTGGCCGGGTTTTTATCTATCATAACGGCGCGGAGTCCTACTACAGCGGCCGGGGATTCCGCGGCTCGTTAAAGGTTTAACTGAACTAGGAAAGTTCCTGCCGCAGGCGGGCTTCCGCGAGGTCAATATCGCGCTGGATGTGGCGGAGGACTTCGTCATTAATCACGCGGTCGTTGCGCAGTTGCAGGATGACTTGCCGTTCGGTCTCCAGCGTCAGGCGGGTCAGGCTTTCGTATTCGGCGGTAAACAACCCGCGCGAGGATTCGCCCTCCTCCATTGTTTCGTTTTCCAGTTGGTCAATGCGGTCTTCATATTCGATCTTCAAACGCTGGATGGTCTGGACGTGCCCGGGCTTGCTCCGGGCGATTTCCGCCAGTTTCGCGAGGGCCGCCTGGTTGGCCTTAAGCCGGGCCTTTTTCTCCTCCTTTTCATGGACATGGTCATCCACCACCTTCAGCCAGCGGATGACCGGAGCCAGGCTCAACCCCTGCAAAACGAGAGTGCCGAAAATCACGGCAAACGTGAGGAAGAAAATCAAATCGCGCCCGGGGAATGGCGTCCCGTCCTTGACGAACAACGGCACGGCCAGCGCCGCCGCGAGCGAATCCACCCCGCGCATCCCCGTCCAGCCAATCAACGCCACCTGCCGCCAGTTGAGCGGGGGATTGTTCGCGCAAAATTGTCGGCTGAAGATACGCGGGATATAACTGGCCGCATAAATCCACAGCAGCCGGATTAAAATCACCGGGATTAAAATGACGCTGGCGAATCCCAGCATCTGCCCCCAGGAGTGCCCGGAAAGCGACTGGAGCACTTCGGGCAGTTGCAGGCCAATGAGGATAAAAATCAGCCCGTTGAGAATAAAATTGACCAGCTCCCAGACGGGCCGGATCCGCAGCCGCGTCCGCGAGCTGATGATTTCCGGAGCGCGCCAGCCGGCATATAATCCGCAGACGACGACGGCCAGCACGCCGGAGCAGCCCAATTCCTCCGCCGCCAGATATGTCGCAAAGGGCGTCAGCAGGGAGAGGGTAGTTTGCACCGGCGGGTCGTCAAGGCGGCGCTGTATATTGGTAACGACCCAGCCCATGAGCAGGCCGACCAGCGTACCACCAATGCCCACGAGCACAAACTTCACGCTGGCGGACTCGAGGGAGAACACCCCCGTCATCACCGCGGCGATGGCAAAGCGATAGGCGACAAACGACGTCGTGTCGTTGACCAGGCTTTCGCCCTCCAGAATGGTGACCAGCCGCTGGGGGATATGCAGCCGCTGGGCGAGCGCGGTGGCGGCCACGGCGTCGGACGGCGCGATGATGGCCCCGAGCACAAACGCCGGCCCCCAGCCCAAGCCCACAAAATGATGCGCAAACCACGCGGCGACCACGATGGTCAGCAAGACGAGTCCGATGGCCAGGGAAAGAATCGGCTTAAGGTTCGCTTGAAAATCCCGCCAGGACGTGAACAACCCCGCCGAATAAAGCAGCGGCGGCAGGAAAATGACGAACACCAGGTCGGGATTCAGGTGCACTCGCGGCAGACCGGGAATCAAGCTGAGCAACAGCCCGCCGATGACGAGCGGGATGGGGTAGGGGATTTCAATCTTCTGCGCGACCAGCACCAGCGCGATGACGGCGATCAACAGCACCAGCATCAACTCCACGAGGCTGACCGGGGAAATCAGCGGCATCTCCGCACCCAGTGGTAGCATTTTAAAACTTGAAAGCACGATGACTATTTCACCTGCCCGTTATCGGTAGGACTGGCAAGGTCAATACGACTGGAAAGACTAAACTTACCCCATGTGCTTGGCCATGTCCGAGAGCTGGCCATTGGACATCAGCACAATGCGTTTGACCGCTTCGATGTTCGCGGCCACCTGATCGAGATACGGATTTGAACCATCGGGGAAAGGGTCGGCCAGGTAACGGGCAATGTTATCACATTCGCCGCGCATTTTGGGCAGCACAAAATCCGTCCAAAAACTCGGGGTCTTGCGGTAAAGTTCATCCACCGTCTTGAACACGCGCTTGTCTTCGGGGATGTTGTTGGCGCGGTCGCTCTCGGCAAATTCCTCAAACAGGTCGGGCAGTTTTTGCACATAGCCCGGGTCGCTCATCTGGCTGAGAAAGTCGGCGGTGCAGACGGCCTGGCCCAGCACGCGGTGGGCGGGATTGCCAAATCTGGTGCCGCCCAGATTGCTGCGCGGCCCCGTGCACAAAATCAGCGAGCGCACGCGGTCAATTTCCGCCTGCTCCCAGTTTTCCTCCGTGAGAAAATCCTGCGCCATGTCGCAACCGCGCGGTTCGTGGATGAGCGTGAACTTCGCCCCGGTGCCTTCGTGGTCATCGCGTTTTTTTAAATAGCCGACGTCGTGCAGCAGCATCGCGTGGAAGGCGATGCGGAAATCGCGCGGACTTAAAACGGGGTGGGCTCCCGCCCGGTGGTGGCCGGTTATGATGCGCAAACAACACAGCGTCGCCTGCAAGGTGTGCTCCAAATCATGATAGGCCGTATCCATGGCCTGATAATCCTGCCACTGGCCGGCGAAGACGCTCTCGACTTTTCGCAACACGGGCCGCACATAGGCACAGCCGACGCCCGGGAAAATTTCCTCATGCAACTTTTCCACCGCCCCGGCGACCGCCAAAGGGTTGCGCGTATCTGGCTCGAGCAGGTTATAGGGTGGCTTGTTCATCACCGTGGCGCGGGGCAATGGCAACCTCTGGGTAGAATTACTCAAGGCCCAATTTATGGCAACCGCAAAAGCAGCCTCGGCCCCGGCGGGGCGGGGCACCCGGTCAACCTTTCGTATGCTACGTTATGGTCTGACCGAAAATGTTTACTATTTCGACGAATAGCCGGCGGTGCGCAGTTCGTCGGCGGGCGGCAGGCTCACCTTGGGCAAATTGCGCGTGATGGTGAGTTTGCCAATTTTGACCGCGGCATTTTTGTTCAAATCACGGGCGGTCAACGAATCCAGATCAATGCTCGGAACATTAAGATCATCCACATTCGGCAGCACCCAGGCGGTATTGACATCGGCGGGGCTGGCGGCGGCATCGGCATCCGTATCCGTCGGCAGTGCCATGGTCAGGAAGTCCTGGTCGGAAATGGTCACCTGCGGCAACTGGTCATGGAAGTACGCCTTGACCATGAGGGCGGCGAAACGGTTTTCCAAAGTATCGGCATGGCCGCTGGTGGCCAGGCGGAAGACGAAGGAGGAGTTTTTGAAACTGGTCAAAGTGTCGTTCGGGTCTTGCAAGTTGACGGTGACGACGGGCGTCGGCGCGACCACGACCGGCGCGGCGGTTTTGCTGGCCGGCTTGGCATCGGTAGTGGCAGCCGGGGCGGCAGCTGGCGAAACCGCAGGCGCTTCCCGGCGGGCCATCACGCGGTAGGCCGGCAGGCCGAGCATTTTGGCCATGATCGGCTCCACGGAAAGCATCATGACCTGGCTGGCGACGACGTGTAGATTGGACAGGTCAATCGCCCGCAGGGCAAAAGCCGCATAGCCGTTGTGGGTTTCGTAAAGAACTTCGCCGACAATGAGGGCCGACTTTGTGCCATTCAGCGCTTCGGTGGAGCGCGCCGGATAGCTGACGATGAGCTTGTTGTTTTCCTGGGCCAGCTTGATGCCATCGGCAGACTGCGTGGACAGCATATTTTTTTCCTGGTCGAGCAGGCGCAATTGCTCGTGCAATTGGGCGGATAATTCGGGTTTGGCCTCGTATTTGGGCTCCTCAAAAGCGTACACCCCGCCAAAATAAACCTTGGTGTATTTCTCCTCGCTCAATTCGGCCAGGATGGAGGCGGACATATCATGGATGGCCTCGGGCCACTGACCGGTGGGCGCGCCGAAACTGGCGGCGCCGGTGGCGGCGGCCTGCGCGTGGGCGGCGTCCCGTTTGGCAATGGCGATTTTGCGCAGCTTGTCCTGCTCGGCCTTGCCGTCCTTGATCAAGGCATTGCCTTCCTTGACCATCGCGTCGCCCTTTTTGTGGGTGTCCGCAATGTCGAGCTTGACGATGGACGTCGGGTCTTCTGTGCGGGACTGGTAAAATTTTCCGTCGCTGACTTTGCCTTCGCCGTCGCTGATTTTCTTGGCGGCTTCTTTCCACAGGGTCAGGTCAGCTGGGCTCAGATAGCGGACGGTTTCCACGTCGCTAATGGCGGGCGCGGCGGTGGCCGGAGTGGTCGTCGTGGTTTGGGCAGCCTGCCCGGCGAGGGGCCAGCCGCAGCAACCGGCCAGCACTAGGGTTAAATATTTCCGCATCATGGGGTCGAGGTAGGGTAGAGGTTGGAACCGAGAGATTAACGATAATGAAAATCCAGCACAGGCCAAGCGCAAATCACGGGGCTTATCGGTTGACATCCCCGGCTCAACTGCAAGAAGGTGGCCCCGATGGTCAACGAACAATTTGTGCTGCAACGCAACTGCCCGGCGACGCTCATCCCTGCGGGTGATGCCGTGGTTCTGCACGAAGGTTCCACCGTGACGGTGACCCAGGCACTCGGCGGCTCCCTCACAGTGCGCGACGCCCTGGGTCTCTACCGCGTGGCGCCGCGCGACCTCGATGCTTTGGGCCCGCGGGGTGCGGAATGGGCGGCGAAGCAGTCCGCTGCGGCCACGGTGCCGACGGCCGGAGAATTTTCCGAGGAGCAAGTCTGGACGGCCTTGCGCGCGTGTTTTGACCCGGAAATTCCCGTCAACATAGTTGACCTCGGGCTCATCTATGATTTGCGCATCGAACCCGGCGAAGCCAACCGCCGGAAACTTTTTGTCCGGATGACGCTGACCGCCGTGGGTTGCGGCATGGGCCCCGTGATTGCGGAGGACGCCCGTTCCCGCCTCGCCGCCCTGCCCGGCGTTGAACATGCCCAAGTGGATATTGTCTGGGATCCGCCCTGGTCTCCGCACATGATTTCGCCGGAAGGCCGCCTGCAGCTCGGTCTGGAATAAATCGGCCGGCTTTAAATATCGTCCGCGTTCAGATACTTGATGGAGATAATGCGGAAGCGGCGCCCAAAGTAGGCATTGACTGCGGAAAGGGTGTTTTTCCCGCTCGGGTTGGGCGCGCCATAACCATTGGTGGTCGAGGGGTCGTTCATGCTCTTGGGATCCGTGGCAATATAATCCGGCATGCGTTGCACGACAACTTCACACCACGCCCGGCTTTGCACGGCTGACGGATCGCTCGTAATCGGGTTCCGCGAATCGCTGGGTGAAAGCAGGAGATTGGCCTGGTTGATCGCGGGATTGAGCACTTCACCATAACTGCGGATGGTGAAGGTGTCCGAACGCGCGGAAAGAATTGGCGCCAACACTTCGAGCAGATCCGCCTGCGTTAGCCAGCCGGGGATGCCGGTGATGACACTGTACGGGTTGGCTGAAGCCCCTGCAGCGTTGAAAGGCGCGTAGGGGTTGGAGCCCGGACCGTAGAGAGGAGCATCGGGGTAAATGGCGGTGGTGCCTCCCGTGGTATTGCTCGCAGGGTTGCCCGGTCGGAAAAGACCGGTAGTGGTGTCGGCCGGAATCTGGGTCGAGAAATGATTAAACGACGGGAAACCGACGTTGGTTGACATATCTATCGCGGCCTGCAATGGCCCGGACACCGTGTAAAACAGGTCATCGCTACCCGTGCCACCGGTGTAGGTATACTGGAGACTGCGATTCACGAATTGGGCCAGGGACAGGAAGGGGCCGCGCTGGTGGACTTGCTCGACAATCTTTGCAGCCAACAGGTCAATCTGGTCGTCCGTCAATTGCCGGAAGCCGGCATAAGACGCCGGGTCTTTGTTACCTGCGGTCGCGCTGGAATCATCCACCGGGATGTTAACCTTGCTGCCGTTGCTGGTCTGGGTGCTTAGGTTGCCGGAAGCCATGGTTCGAGGGAAATAGGCGACGGTTTGGCCGCCTTTGTTGCCCGCCCCATTCGAGAAGTTCACTCCCCGCAAGGCGGAGAGCACCGCGCGCCATGCTTCAAACGACGTGGAATTAACGTTAAACGCACCGTCAATCATCATGAATCGGGCGGGCGTGTAGGCCACGAAAGTCGGCTTGTTGGTGGCAGGATCCGTCGGGTTGGTGCCCGTCTGCATGTTGGCAACGGCTGCCGCGGCCGAATAGCCTGCCGCAAAAACCAGCCGGCTGTTTGCCGGGTAATTCGAGACGGCGGGTACCAGCGAGGAGAAAAAGTAGCGATCCCACAGCGCGACATTCGTCAAGTAGCTAATGTCATAGGCGTTGACTGTCGCGGGCAGAGTAAACGGACTCGAGCTGGTGCCGCCGCCCACCCAGGTTGCCGGGGCCTCCGTCAGCATGACTTTGGTCGCGCTGACGTTGGGGTGCGCCTGGACTGAGGATCCGCGGGAGACATAGGGCGTGAAATATGAATTGCCGAAGGCATTGCCGGGCTGGTAGCCAACGGAAGCCCAGATATCGTCCTGGGTGAAATCAGCATGCGTGAGCTGGCCCAGCGATATCATTGGCACATCCGGTACCGTTATCGGCGGACTGCCCACCGTCAGGCCATTGCTGGCGCCCTTGACGGGCAGGCTGTAGAGGGCGACGAATTGCTGGCCTCCGCCTCTCACGCTGTTGGAATAACCCCAGGCGACGTCATCGGGGTTGGAGACGAATCCTTGATTGTTGGGGCTTTTGCCCAGTGCATTTTGCGAGAAGGTATTGTCTTCCTGGCCGGTGATTTGACTGTCATCATCGCCGGGGCCTTCATCAAAGACGCGGCCATAGGGCGGCACGGTCATGTAGGCGTTGATGTTGTTTGTGAGTGCGCCAGTGGTTGGCGTGGTGGCATTACCAGCCCAGGGCGAATTAAAACTGGCAAAGGGGGGCAGCGCCATATTGGCGGAGCGCAGGTTGAAATCCGTGTACACGCGGTAGCCCAGGTATTGGCTGGGGTCAAACCAGCCTTCGGGGGTTTTGGCAGTGGTGGCTGAATTATCAACATAAAACCCCACCATGTCCGTTTGATTCCCCGAATTGGTGGTTGGACCGTCACCCAAATTGCCGGGCAGCGAGATCATATGCAGGTAGGAGGAGAGAAAAATCGGCATGGAACCACCCTCTTTGGTGCCCAAGAATTGGCGGCGATAACCGCCGGCATTGGCCATGGAAAAGGGCGGTACATAGCCTCGAGGATCCGGTTGGGAGACTTTATTCCCCGCCATCATGCCGGCACCCGTCAGATCCATGTTGGTGATGGCTTGCAGGACGTTTTGCCCCGGGCCCGCCACCCCTTTGGACACGGTAAAGTTCGAGCCAGAGATGGAATACGGCTGCGGGACGGTGTTGGTGCTGCCACTGTTGGGGATGGGCTCCGTCTGGTCGGAACGCAACTCCAGGGTAAAGGCGACGGAAGGATCCATCGTGGAAATATAGCCATACTCCTTGGCCGGCCAGCTTCCATTGGCTCCTTGGCCGCCCGGGTCGACCGCGTTGGAGGGTTGAATTAAAACATATTTGCCGGTGTTGATGCCGGTGTCGCGCAGAAAATAATAGGGGCTGGGCAAATTGGTGCTGGGCGAAAACAAGGGCTGGGTGGCCGTCATCAATACGACCGCAATGCTGCCCGGAGCAATGGCGGAGCCACCGAGCTGGGATCCGGTCAACGGCGTACCGATCACGCCGACAACCTGGCCCTGGGGGGCATTATAGATGCTACTCACCTGGCGGGTGATGCAACCAAAGGAAGAAAGGGAGATGACCTTGGCCTCGCCGGGCGCAAAAGTTAAGATGGCGCCGGTTTGCTTATCCTGGTGGGGAATGTGGAACGCGACATTATCCAGCACGGAAGCATAGCCATTGCTGACCGCACTGGGATAGTTTACCGGGTTCTTCAACCAGGCATAGTAGCCGGGAGTGACCGAATTGGATCCGCCGGAAGACGAACGGAAATTGATGCCGAATCCAGAAGCGTTTGAGGCCACGCCGCCCAAACCCACCGTTTGCGTCGTGTCATAGCCGATGGCGATGCTCTCGCCGTTGTTCGTGGGCGCCTGGCGAACGTCATTGCGGCCGTTCAGGCCCGCAAACCATTCCCAGCCGGTGCTATAACCAGGCGGGATGGTGCTGGTGTTGATGCGGAAGCCCAAGTCCATGCCGCCGCCGGCATCCGTGATGGGAAAGCTGTAGGGATTGGCCAGCACGAATTCGGGTTCAATCGAAACATATTGTTCCTCACTGGAGTCCGCGAATTGGCCAAAGCGCAGCCGGAATTGGGTGATCAGCGGGGTAATTCCCGCCTTGATGGTGCTGGCCGCCTGCACCGGCACTGCCGCGCCGCTGGTGTTGTTGGCCGCTATGTTATAATAATTTTCAATCGCATCCCAGCGCAACCCGCCCCACGTGCCGCCGGGCGCGCCCGGGGGTGGCGGGGCATTGGGCCCATGGAAAGTGTTGTTGCCGGTGGGCCCGGGCCCAATGGGATCCGACAGCGCCACGCCGTGGCCGCCCACTGCCACCACATTGGGCTCCGTCGTGGCCGTGATGGCCGCCGCCGTCGCCGTATTCGCGCCGGGCAGAATGCTCCGATTGGCCAGGCCATTGGTGCTATCTTTAAAGGCCGTGCTTTGGGTGCCCTTGCTCGGTTCCTGGAACGCCGTGGTCAAGTCGTAGCGCAGGCCGCCGCGCAGCGAGTCCGCGATCACGCCATACGAAGTGGTGGTGAAGTCAAAGTAATTGGTTTGCAGAGTTTGCTCGGGGTTGGTGCGGTTGCCCCCGGCTCCCGTCGGGCCCGCCCCTTTTAAATTGGAATCAATAAAATAAATTTGGGACGGTTCGATCATTTGCCCCAACTTGGCGGCCAGGGTGGGGCTGAAACTCGAGGTGGTCGCGCCATTGAAGTTGCCGTAGGTGCTGAAGGACAGCATGCGCTCAATGCCGCTGCGCAGTGGCGCCCAAAAACGATAACGGGAAAATTGCCCGCTGTCGCCCGAGGTATTGGCCGTAATATTGCCGGTGTAGGGATCCACCGGGGTGTATTTAGCTTTCACGCCCTCATCCCCGACCCAAAATGCATAGCGTCCACTGGTAAAATTGGCCGTGCCGGTGGGGGTGGTGTCGTTAATGGTCACGATGGGCGCGACAATCGTGTTGATGTCGTGTGGATACGTGTAAATTTGCGTGCCTTGGGCGGAGCTGACCGTGTAACTGGATTGGGATGAGGTGTAGGCCGTATTGGGCCCCACGAGCAACGCCGCCGGCTGGGGGCCTTTGACCCCGGGCGGTGGCGTTTTTGGGGTGATGGTGATATCGTTGGTCAGTGCCGACCAGTTATAGCTGGAAGGCTGGCTGGTGGAGCCGATCCCGGTCTGGGCATCCCCCGTGTCCGGCGTATAGGCCACGGCGCCACCCTGACCCGGCGGCGGTGCCACTACGCCATTTTGCAAAAAATTCCCCGTCAACGGCGTGCCTTCGTCTCCACTCACCAGCCAGTTCAGCAAAATCGGATCCGGTCCTTTGGCTGTCGAGCCGTTATACGCGGCGCCCACTCCGGTGTAGAGAGCCAGCGGGTTGACCCCGGGCCCCCACACGCTCGTCCAATACCAAGTGCCACCGGTCGTGTAGGGTTGGGTCAGCAGCGTTTGGGTTTTGGGAATGCCGTCGTCACCTTGGCCGCCCTGACCGCCGTAAATCTGGTCGCGCTTCGGGGTGAGGGCCAAGGTTTGGTCACTATTGCCCACGATAGCGTTTTGGCCACCCAAACCGAGGGTTGCGGTGGCCGTCACCCGCTGGTCGGGCCCCGCAAATTTTTGCAATTGGCCAATGCCGATGTAGGCCGCCAGCAGGGCGTTTTGCCGGGCCTGGGCCGCGACCAGATTGGACGTGGCCGTCAGCATATGGATGCGCACCAAGGTGGTGAGTGTCAGCACCAGCAGCAGCAGCAGGGTCATCATGCTGAGCGTGATGATAAGGGCAAAACCGCGGCGCGCACGGCGCATAAGGGAGAGAGCAGACCGGCGGGGCCGGGCGGTGGCGGGGGTAAAATCAAGATGCATAGGACGAAAGGAGGGCTCGCAAACCACCTCTCAAGGAGCCCGGGTTGAGCGGAGCGCTTCAGGGGGTGGTATTGCTTGTAGCTTTTGTATGACTTCAGCAAGGTTTTTCCACCCTGCCAAGCACGGGTTTTTTTGCCCAAATGCGGCCATTCGTGGATGAAATCTTCGCGTCTGGGCGGTGAACGACTATTTATTTGTCGCCCAATAGCTTCCGTAAACCCGCTTCGTCGAGCACCGGGACGCCCAACGTGCGCGCCTTGTCCAGCTTCGAACCCGCCTCCTCGCCCGCGACCACATAGTGAGTCTTTTTGCTGACACTACCGGACACATGGCCGCCGGCTTGTTCGATGAGCTTAGTCGCCTCCTCCCGCGACAGGGTGGGCAGGGTACCGGTGAGCACCAAGGTCTGCCCCGCCAGCCGCCCCGCCGCTTTATCGGCAGTCTGCAAATTATCACTGCGCGGATGGATACCCAGGGTCGCCAGGTGCTTCAAGAAGGCCGCGCCTTCCTTGGATTCAAAAAAATCCAGCAGGCTCCGGCTGACCACCGGGCCGATTTCCGGCGAAACGCGCGACGTCGCCAATTCCCGTTCGATGCCCCGCAATTCCTCGTCAATTTTTTCACTGGCGGCTTCACGCTGCCGGCGTTCGGCATCGGACTTCGGCGGATTTTTGCGCGACCGTGGCGCCAGCTCGGCGCGCCGGGCCTCCAGTTCGCCTTCGCGCGCAATCAGCCGCAAAATCTGGGAATCACGCACCGCCGCGAAATCCTCGTGGTGCCGCGCCACTTCCTTCGCCGTCACATCACCCACATTCGCAATCCCCAGCGCATACAGCCAGCGCGACAGCGGCAGTTCCCGCGCGCGTTGCAGGGCCTCGAGCACTTTCGCGGCATTTTTTTCACCAAAGACGCGCGGGTTTTCTTCGTCGCCTAAATTCAACCGTCCTAATTCGACCACGGAGAGTTTAAACAAATCGAGCGGGTCTTTAATGATGCCCTTCTTCGTCAGGTTGTCGGCGACGATTTCGCCAAGGTCTTCGATATCCATCGCCTTGCGCGTGCAGAAAAATTGGAGGCGGCGGGCGACTTGCGGCGGGCAGGACGAATTCGGGCAGCGCCACGCGACTTCGCCTTCGAGGCGCACCGCCTTCGTGCCGCACGCCGGACATTTTTCTGGAAAATGCCACACGCGGCTGTGCGCGGGACGTTTGTCCGGCACGATGCGCACCACCGCGGGAATTACTTCGCCGGCTTTTTCAATCACCACCGTGTCACCGATGCGAATGTCTTTGCGCGCAATTTCGTCAGCATTGTGTAGCGTCGCGCGGCTGATGTTGGAACCGGCGAGGAACACCGGTTCGAGATCCGCCACCGGCGCGAGAATTCCCGTGCGACCGACTTGAATGATAATGCCGTTAAGTTTCGTCTCGGCCTGCTCCGGCGCGAATTTGTAGGCCATCGCCCAGCGCGGCGCTTTCGCCGTGGCTTCGGCGGCGTGTTGTCCGGCAAATGAATCCAGTTTCACCACCGCGCCGTCGGTCGCATATTCAAAATCACCACGCAGACGATCGAGTTTCTGAATGCACTCCCAGACCTCCGCCGGCCCGCGGGCGCGCCAGACATTGTCGGCCGGATGCGCGGGCAGGCCCCATTTGCGCAACAGCCCGTGCAGTTCATGCTGGGTTTCACCGGGCAACGGCTCGCAATAGCCGAGACTGTAAAGCACCAGATGCAAATGCCGCGCCGCTGCTTCGCGCGAGTCGAGCAGCTTCGCCGTACCCGCCGCCAGATTGCGCGGGTTGGCGTACAACGGCAGCCCGGCTTCTTGGCGCTCGGCATTGATGCGGCGGAATACCGCCGTGGTCAGAAAAATTTCGCCGCGAATTTCCATGATTGCCGGATGCGACTTTCCCGCCAGCACGAGCGGCAGCCCGCGCACCGTGCGCACATTCGCGGAAATATCGTCGCCCTCCACGCCGTTGCCGCGGGTGACGGCGCGCACAAATTTCCCGTGCTCGTAAGTCAGGCATACGGCCAGGCCATCCACTTTGGGCTCGACGACGTAATCGAGTTCGCTGCCGGCTTTGGCCAGATTTTTTTCCTGCAACACGCGGCGCAGGCGGGCGTCGAACTCGCGCAACTCCGCCTCGTTGTAAGTGTTGTCGAGGCTCAGCATCGGCGCGCGATGCCGCACGGTTGCAAAACCTTCAGCGCGGTCATCACCCACGGTTTGCGTCGGCGAAGGCCCGGCGTGTTCCGGATGTTTTTTCTCCAGTGCTTCGAGTTCCTTCTTTAGCAAATCGTATTCAAAGTCAGAAATTTCCGGCCTGGCCTGACGATGGTAAAGTTCGTCGTGCCGGGCGATTTCCTCGCGCAGGCGGGCGATGCGGTCAGCAGGCTGGGCGGGCATGGCGGAGCCTCAAGGCTGGTTGGGGGTCGAGAAACTGGGGAACGGCAGTTTCTCGGAATTATTCAAGCTGGGCGCGGGTGCGGCGTGTGCTTCTGGAGCCGGCTGGCCGCCCGCGCGCCAAAGCCGCAACGGCATTTCAGTGTCGCCATCGTCTTTGATGTCGTAACGACCCGCCGCGCCGGTGTAATTGCGCAGCGCAATAAAGGCCTCGCGAATTTTCTGGGAATCGCTCGAAGCCGCTTGCGCCGCGGCCGCAGCCAGCACGCGAATATTGTCATAGGCGTAGGCGGCCGGCAGGCCGGGTTCTTCGCCATACTGGGCTTTATATTTGTCGGCAAATGCGCGGCCGGCCTCGGTGGCGCGCGGGTTGACGGCAAATTCCGGCAACGGATAGGCGGCAGTTTGCGCGAGACCACCGACGCTCGCCATCGGTGCGAGTCCGCTGTTGCCCGCGTAACCCATGACAATTCCCTGCCACCCCGCCGCATCAAACGCGGCCAGAATTTTCGGGTATTCAAAACCATTGCCCGCGAGAATGAGCGCGTCATTGCCCGAATGGGCCACGGCCTTGGCCAGCAGGGCAAAATCGTGCTCGCCCGGCGTGTACGCTTCCGCTGCTGTCGCGACACTGTGGTTCCCACTGATCAGGTAGAGCATATACTGCTGGTGGCTTTGGCCGATCAGGTCGTTGGTGTGAATCACGGACACGCGCTCCACTCCGGACGCTTCCAAATAACTTTCCATCACCCGCGCCTCCTGGTCGCCGTTCAAATAAATGCGCACACCGTTTTTGGGCGTTTGCTTGGGTACCGAAACATAATCGCACAGGAACCCAATGAGCTGGGGATATTGGGCCAACAGCGGCGCCTGGGAAATCGCCAGCGAGGTATCGCCCACTAAAATGACCGCCTCGCCATGGTCGCGCAGAGCTCCGGCGGCGTTCGGGCTGGCTTCAACTGCATCGAGTTGAATCGGCTGGCCGTTGATTCCGCCCGCGGCATTCACGTCCGCCACGGCCAGGGCCAAACCCTGGCGCAGGGATTGCGCGAGCGCCTGATGGTTTTCACCCGTCGGCAAAACCACGCCGATGCCAAAGGCGTGGGGGTCTTTGGCGGGTAATTTGACGCGCGGCGCAAAATCCTCAGCCGTCTCGCGACCGTCGTTGATCGGAGCATCGTCAGAGGTAGCGCTGGCCTGGTTGTCTCTCAGGCTGGGCAGCCGGTCGAGCGCGGGAATGTCTGAGCAGCCGGAGTTCAACCCCAGCAGCATTCCGCTCAGGACGAAGGCAAATACTTTGGAAAATCGTGAAAGAGTCATAAGGCAGATTTTAATTTTGAGAAATTTTTTAGGAATTCTTGCGGGCGAGGTTGCGCCGGATGCTCCAGCCAATAATAGCCGCGCCGAGCAGAATCATAAACAGGGAATAGAAAGTGCCGCGGCTGAGCCCAAAAAGCAACGATGCGTCCGGCTCGCGAAACAATTCACAAAAGATGCGCACGCCTGCGTAGCCGATCAAAAATTCTCCGCCCAATTGCCCGGCGGGCAGCGCGCCGGGCTGGCCGGGCGGCGGGCGGCTCCACCAGCGCCATTGGGTGTAGAGCATCAAAAATAGACCCTCGGTGGCGGCTTCATAAAGTTGCGAGGGATGAACCGGGCCGGTGTAGCCTGCGATGGTGCCGTCGGCCAGCCGTTCGGGAAAAATCATCGCCCAACGCACCGTCGTGGCCTTGCCATAGAGTTCGCCGTTGACGAAGTTGGCCAGCCGGCCCAGCAGTAAGCCCGGTGGGGCCAGCGTCGCCGCCAAATCGCCCAAGCGTGCAAAACTCATTTTGCTGTGGTGCGAAAACCACCATGCCGCCAGCGCTACGCCAATCATGCCGCCATGGCTGGCCATGCCGCCTTTCCAAACTTCAAAAATCAGCCAGGGGTGCGCGATAAATTCCGCCCGGCGTTCGGGGTCGCCCAATAAATCATACAAAACGAGGTGTCCAATGCGCCCACCCACCAACACGCCCAGCACCAGCACCGACAACAGCATTGAGCGCTCGTCCGCATTGAGGGGCAACCGGCCCCGTTTTGCGTATAACCACATGAGCCCGGAGGCGATGAGGAACCCGCCCACGTACGCCAGTCCATACCAGCGAATGCCGGGCAGCGGCCAGCTCGCGGGAAAATGAATAAGGATGGGGTCGAACTGCGCGACATAGTAAGGCCCGGAGGGTGGGGTCGGGGCGTCCGTGGTCGCCGACAAACTCATTGGCGCCAGCATGGCAAGCAGGGTGATGACCCGGATTAACAAACGTCGCATGGACACAGCCAAACCCAGCAGGACGCCGCGCGCAAGCTTAGGAAAATTCTCGCCCTCATTTGCCGGCGGATTCTTAATGTCCCGATGCCCGACCGCTACATGCCCGGCTATACGCCGCCCATCGTCTCTTTTATGACGCGGCGCGCGGCGGAGACCCATGCGGCGTTTTTCCTGCCCCATCTGCGGCAAGGGTTGAAGCTGCTCGATTGCGGCTGCGGGCCGGGCACCATCACCCGTGGGCTGGCCGCCCGGGCTGCGCCTGGCGAAGTCGTCGGTGTGGATTTGGAAACTTCGCAATTGGAACTCGCCCAACAAGACCCCGCCAATCCGCCCAACTTGCGCTTTGTCCAGGCCGGGGTTTATCAACTGCCTTTTCCCGACGCACACTTCGACGCCGCGTTTTCGCACGCGCTCTTTGAACACATTGCCGAGCCCGTGCGCGCCGCGCGGGAAATCCGCCGCGTATTAAAACCGGGCGGTGTCGTCGGCCTGTGCAGTCCCGATTGGGACGGTTTTATCTTCGCGCCGCACGACCCCGAGGTGGAAGCCGCCGCAAAATTATTCCGGCGTTTGCAGGAAGCCCAGGGCGGCAACACCGCTGCTGGCCGAAAATTGGGCACGTGGCTGGAAGAAGCAGGTTTTCAAAATATCAAACTCACGGCGCGCTATGAGTGTCTCGAAGATCTGACCGTGATGGGCAACTTTTTGTGCGACCGCCTCGAACGCGCGCCGCAACAGGACGACGTCTTTGCCCGGGGCTGGACCGACCCAGAGTCATTGGCGCGAATGTTGCAAGCCGTGCGAACTTGGGAAAAACGCCGCGACGGTCTGCACGCGCTGGCGTGGGTGTGCGCGACGGCGCAGGCCTGAACAACTTAAACCTCGTTCTGCACGATTTGATCCAGCGACTGGCGTTTGCGAATCAGGCGCAGTTTGCCGTTTTCCTCGAGCAGCACTTCCGGCGCTTCGGGAAAGGAATTATAATTTTTCGCACTCATGCCGGCGCAATACGCCCCCGTGCCTTCGATGACGCACAGG
>Ga0206854_1143_pt1 | contig 18667 bp, 18 predicted proteins | sample Alteio_BWOrgCont_50_FD_152870 | JGI IMG/M metagenome (GOLD analysis project Ga0206854, IMG submission 152870) | Enriched cells from forest soil in Barre Woods Harvard Forest LTER site, Petersham, Massachusetts, United States -... | ecosystem: Environmental > Terrestrial > Soil > Temperate forest >...
ACGTGTCAATGCCTAGTGTTAAGGTCCGCATGGGTGAACCCATCGACAAAGCTCTCCGCGCTCTCAAAAAGAAACTTGATAAAGAAGGAATCATGAAATCCGCAAAAGCACACCGCTTTTACGACAAACCTTCTGTTAAAAGCCGCCTCAAATCAAAAGCTGCTATCAAACGCAATAAAATCGCTGCACGCCGCGGATACTAAGAATGCAAGATTTCTATTCCACTCTTGGAGTCTCTAATGGAGCGACTCCTGAAGAGATCAAGAAGGCTTATCGAAAGAAAGCCCTTGAGTGCCATCCCGATCGCAATCCCGATAATCCCAAAGCTGCGGAGATGTTTAAAAAAATCTCTGAGGCTTATGAAGTCTTAAGCGACGACAGTAAACGAAAAGTCTACGACCAATATGGGGAAGATGGACTTAAGGGCGCTGGCATGGGTGGCGGTGGATTCCCCGGAGGCCATGGCGGCTTTTCCTCTATGGAGGAAGCTCTCCGCACATTCATGGGCGCATTTGGTGGTGGCGGTGGTCAGCAGGGAGGAGGCTCTCCTTTTGAGTCTTTCTTTGGCGGCGGTGGAGAAGAAGATTCTGGGAACAAAAGAGGTTCTAGCAAGCGAGTTTCGATTACGATCTCCTTTGAAGAAGCTGCAAAAGGAACAGAAAAGGAACTCTCGATTCAAAACTACATCACCTGTAGTACATGTCAAGGCTTAGGAACGAAATCGAAAAGCAATATCAAAACGTGCTCAACCTGCAAAGGCAACGGGCAGCTCTATCAGAGTCGTGGTTTTTTCAGCATGTCCAGTCCCTGTCCTCACTGTAGAGGAGCTGGCCAAACAATCACCGATCCTTGCAGATCTTGCGCAGGCGAGGGGCGAACCAAAGACAAACAGCGAATCAAAATTAAGATTCCGGCTGGTGTCGACTCAGGAATGCGCCTGAAGATGGGTGGCTATGGAGATGCGGGAATTACTGGAGGCGCTCCTGGGGATTTATTTGTAGATATCGAAGTCGAACCCCACGATACATTTAAGCGCGAAGGCGATGATGTGTATCTCGATCTTCCTCTCACGTTTGTAGAAGCAGCCCTCGGATCCAAAAAGGAAGTTCCTACTCCTCTCGGAGAAACGTGCCGCATCCAAATTCCTGAAGGGACACAAAACGGCAAAATCCTCCGCGTGAGCGGTCAAGGATTTCCCAACGTGCACAAGCAAGGTCAGGGGGATCTACTCATCCGCGTGACCGTTGAAACTCCTGTCAAGCTCTCAGAAAAACAAAAAACATTGCTAAAATCTTTTGAAGCAACGGAAATTCCGCAAAACCATCCCCGTAGAAAAACATTCTTCGACAAAGTCAAAGTCTTTTTCGCAGAATAAGAAGTCTATAGCGAGTTCTTTTGCAAAACATATAATTTACGACCAATCGGATACAAAGGATTTGTTATCAGAGTAGTTTCCTCATTTACAAGTGTTAAATCCAACAAGCCAAACACTTCTTTCCAGTCCTTGTCCGATCTAAACTTCATAGAACTGATCTTAGATTGATAAATAAAATACGATGACATTTTGTGAAGAAACGCAAACATTCTGTCAAATATATTTTCCTGAATATCTTCGATAATTATTATTCTGTCTGAACTGACTTTTTTTATGTTTTTTAGCAGTTCTATTTGATTTTCTGCGTGATGTAAAACAAACACTACAACCACCACAGAAAAAGAGTTATCTGGATAAGGGATGTGAATTCCATCAAACTTTTCAACAGGTAATACAGAGTCTTTTAAATTTAAAACATCCATGCACTTGATTGCAGCTCCGGTCTGTTCTGAAATGAGTTTTGCTACAAACCCTTTTCCAGATCCTATATCTAAAACATTGTCATTAGGTAAAATATACTTTATTAGATGGTTTGCTGATTGTTTGGCGACGGACGTCTGTATTTTCTTCAAGAGCATGAGGCATTCCTTTTTCAAATCACTTTAAACGATTCCAGAGGGTTCTTGTTTTTCTGATAAAGCTGACAGAAATATAATTCAACTTCATTTCGCGCGATTAGAGAACACACCCGTAGAAAACTACTTCGTCAAAAAAATTGACAACACAATAACATTATGTTGTAGTAAAAACATGATTGAAATACTTGTTGTTTCGTTCTTTTCCGGCTTATACACCTCCTGCTGGGGTGCATATAAAGATTCACCGTATGAGGGATGGAAAACTCATGTCTTTCCTCGAAGCATCCTCTTTTCACTTTTTTTTGCCATTTTCTTTTCAATCCCCTACTTTCGGGTAAATCTCAAAACATTCTCCATGTTTGAGGTTTTCTTTTTCATAATGGGGATAGAACGCTCTTTCAGCGAAGTGTATAAAGGATGTTTTCGCTGGTGGAAAAAAGAAAATACAGAAATTTTCCTGATTCCCCAGCATTTAACTATTTTAGGAAAAAAAATACCCTCTATCACCAGCGCTTGCCTTGGTATGATTTCTATCATTGGAATGCTGGTTTGTTTTCGGGCACCTTGGTATATTTCAAGCCTGCCATCTTTCCTAATCACGTCTGTTTTAACGGGTCTAGTCATAGCAGCTTTTGGAAGCAATAAAGATGCTCCATTTGAGGGCTTTTCGAAATATAAGTTTTTTCGCTCCGCAATCGTATTAGGTGTCTGTTTTCCATCGTTTTATTTCCTAAATCAAAAGAGTGAAATTCAAGTGGCCGTTTTAACAACCATGTTTGGCGGTCTAGAAAGATTCCTTATAGAATTCTATAAAAGCTATATTCAAAAAAGTCGCCCAGGCAAATTTAAAGATCGCAACCCATCCCTGAAAGGGACAGATTTGCTCATTTGACAGCATTGTTTTCTCGTTTTCCCTCTTGCGAAAGACTCTCAAAAGCTCTCACAAATTGAGCAATATGGATGAGCGTTTTCAATACAAATCCAAGAGAGGACACAATCAACAGGCTGAAAATGATCGGACCTGGATAAAATACATACAAATAACAAAACATCAAAAAACAATCATGTGTCAAACAAATCATCGTCAAATTAAGCCGACTGCAATAATACAGTCTCAACAAAAAAGACTTTTCTCCTGTCATTTCCTTGTGACTTGTTTTATTTTGTACAAGACTTGCATTGAGATGGAACAAATGACTGGCAACATCTAAAGTTGCACAAAACATAAAAATCAACCAAAACTGAGGGTAGAGGATCGCCAGAAGAAAGCAAAATCCTACCATCATGATCCTATCTAGAGTATAATCCAACATCGCTCCAAGACGTGAAGTCTGTTTATAGACCCGCGCAACAAAACCATCTAACATATCGAGCAAACATGCGCTCACAAGCACAAGACAACTTAAAATTGGAAAATCCAATGCAATACAAAAACCCAAAACAATCAGCACAAAACGAAAGTAACCAATAATATTAGGTAAATATAACCAAACAGGAAGAGAATTATTCATAATTTCTAGCCTCTATTGTTTCCAAGGAAACTTGTGCTGTTTCAGGGAGAAAGTAATAACAATAAAGAAAACTAAAAAAACCACTCATAGCATAGCATAGGAAAGTATTACTCATTCCTATTACATTGACAAGGCTCAAAAAAGTGATGGTGATGCACAAATTAGAAAACCAATTCATTGCACTTGCAAACCCCATCCCCACTCCCCGAATATTCAAAGGATAGATTTCAGAAATCACAATCCAAAAGACACACCCAATACTGCATGCATAACAAGAAACGAAAGAAAAAAGAGCAAAAACAATCAACCCTTTGGTATACAAACTCTGTAAATCATAGTGCAAACTCACAGACAGGACGACCAAACTCAGCGTCATTCCTGCCAAGCCATACAAAAGGAGTGCACGCCTCCCTATTTTATCGACTTTAAACACCGTAATGATGGTCATTAAAAAATTCGTAAACCCAACCACAAGAGTTAACAAAAAAGAAGACGAATCACTTTCGAATCCAAATGCTTTAAAGATTAACGGAGCATAATACAAAATCACATTGATCCCTGTCACTTGTTGGATCGTGGCTAAGATCATCCCTAAAAAAAAGACTTTTCTAATCTTGGGATGAAAGAGTTCCTTCAAAGCGGTTTGTGACGTTTTCAAATTTTTTTGGATTTCTTCCATTTCTGTTTGAACTTCTTGTTCGTTTGCCCGCAAAGAACGCAACACCTTCATCGCTTCTGCCCACTTGCCTTGCTTCACCAGCCAACGAGGAGTTTCCGGGAGAAAGTGCGTCCCAATCCATAAGAATATAGCTGGAATGACTCCAACACCTAGCATATAGTTCCATGATTGCATTGGACTTAATAGATACCCCACTAAATAGGAAATAAAAATCCCTCCAGTGACTGCAATCGTGTTTAACGCAACAAAACCTCCGCGATAGCGGGCAGGTGATAATTCCGAAATATACAAAGGAATAATATAAGACGCTACACCAATCCCAAATCCCACTAAGACTCTTCCAACCATGAGAATTATGACAGAGGTTGCGCAGGAAGAGATCACCGTTCCTATCAGAAAAATGATACTATCCATCTGAATGATGTATCTGCGTCCCCGTACATTGACAAGAAAACCACTGTACAAAGCCCCCAAAAGAGCTCCTAACAAAACAGAACTCACAACAAGTTCTATCATAAAATGGTCCAAGGAAAATGTCTTTTGGATAAATAAAATAGCGCCCGACATAATCCCCGTGTCAAAGCCAAAAAGCAACCCTGCCAAAGTGGATATCCAAATAATTTTGAGCAAATTATTAAACAACCTATCTACCCAGCCTCTTCTTTCGCTCGCGACAGATCTTTCTCCAATGCCTGCATCCGTCCTTTGGTAGGGTGTTCTTGGTAGGCTGCGTAATCTTTGGCAATCTGCGCGTTGTGCTCCAAAAGTTGCTGATTTTTCAATTCTTTGGCTGTTTGATTTAATACTTCCATTGCCTGATTCATCACTCCCATAAACGCTTCTTTCTTAGGGAGATATTCGCTTGAATTCGTTTGTTGCAATGCCTTTTGAAAGAGAGTCACTCCCTCCCGATACTCATGACGATAGGCAGCTTCTTGTCTTGGTGTGATCGGTCCAGAATCGTATATTTCACTCATAGTTTGTATAACCTCATATATTTTGTTTTATTGCCAAAAAAACACATAAAATGAAATAAGAAAGTTATGAACCGATATTTGTTTATTCTCTCCCTCCCTTTTCTCCTCTGGGCGCAATCGCCTCAAGAAATTCAACAAGAGATCAATCAAGCTCAGGCAGATTACGAGCATGCCAAAGAGCTGTTTAACCCCTGGTACTCAGGTCCTTTATTGACGGGTGGCGCGCACATGATGCCGCCGGGCTATATAGGTTTACAACCCTATGTCTACGTCGCAGATACATATGCTGCGTTCGATAAACACTATACCTCGCATGGCATTCCAGATTTGATCCAACTCAATCCTCAGATCAATGCTTTACAGGCAGGAATTACTTCTTGGCTCGATGTCGCCTTAGGTATGCAAGGATTTGTCAATTGGCAACGAGATCAAAGTTCTGGCGGATTTGGGGACTTAGGCCTGACATTTGGATTTCCTCTTTTAGTGGAAGGCCCCTACATTCCTGCGATGAAAATTGGGATTGGAGAGACCTTTCCCACAGGGAGATATCAAAATCTCACTCACGGAAAAACGGCCGTCCAGGCAACGGGTCTTGGATCCTATCAAACGACATTGAGCTATCGGATCGCAAAAATATTCTTTGCTTCGACTCTACATCCACTCAATATGCGGGCCACTTTTGCCTATACGATCCCCTCTACCGTGCATGTGAAAGGATTTAATTCCTACGGCGGCGGTTTTGGAGCGCACGGAAAAGTAAGACCTGGCAATCAGCTCAGTGTGAGCGTGGGGATGGAGTGGAGCGTGACGCAGCGTTGGGTGTTTGCCAACGATTTTGTCTACTCCCATAGCAACCGGACAAAATTCAATGGATACGCAGGAACTCTCGCAGGCGGAACCCCCTCAAAAGTAGGCGCTCCCTCGAGCGAGCAATTTAGCCTAGCTCCTGCCATCGAATATAACTTCTCCTCTATGTTCGGCATTCTCGGCGGTGTATGGTTTGTGGTAGCAGGGCGCAACTCTTCGAAATTCGTCCAAGGCATTGTGAGCGTGACCTACACTTGGAAAGTGAGTTAGTGTATACTCTCTCAGCATGCGCTATCTCCTCTTGAGCCTACTCTTCTGTCTCTCTTGCAATCAGCCTTCGTCTCAGCATTGGATGGACAAAATTGTAGAGAAGGAACTGGCTCTCTTTGAAAAAGAAGGAATCACGCAAGAAAGTTTGGACGCAACGTGGGAACATTGTAAACAGAAGAAAGATTTTCTCCGTTTTAAAATCATTCAATCTACGGTCTACGGAAAAGATTCTCCCATCAAACGACTCTTAGAAGCTTTGGTGCAAAAATATCCAGTGCCCGATGTCGATTTTATTTATTTCAATGAAGATAGGTTAAAACCGAGTGTGTTTGCCCGTTCGGCGTTTCGCAAATGCGCGCCCATTTTTGTCTCTGCAAAGCACCGCTCGCTCAATCGAGCCATTCTCTTTTCCGACTGGGTGTACGACATTCAAAATCACGAAAGCGGTTGGAATTTTTTCATTCAGACATTAAAGAAAACTCCCGTTTCCTGGGAAGAAAAAATAGATAAACTTTTCTGGCGAGGGACCCCTTGGGATGGAAAGCACTTTGGCATGTACACTTTTGAGAATTGGAAAACTTTTCCCAGAGGAAATCTCGTCTTCCAATCCAAAGAGCGCCCCGATCTCATCGACGCTGCCTTTTCACAGTACCCCGACAAATGCCGTGAATCTCTCGCACTTTGTGAAAAGATATTTGGCAAAATTGCGTTTGTTTCTTGGGCTGAAACCTTCCGCTTCAAATATCAGATGGCCATCGACGGGGTCACCTGCAGTTTCCCCGCAACGCAGTGGAAGCTTCTCTCAGGATCGCTCACTTTCCTCCAAGAATCGCCCGACATCATGTACTTTTATGATGCACTCGTAGCTTGGGAGCATTACATCCCCGTGCGCTCCGATCTATCCGATCTCACCGAAAAAATTGCCTGGGCCAAAACCCATGACGCAGAAGCGAAACGGATTGCCCAAAACGGGAGAGAGTTTGCGATCACTCACCTCATGCCAGAGCACATCCTCGAATATTGCTACAAAGTTTTATGTAAATACGCTTCTTTGCAGAAATTTACGCCTCATGAGTGAAACATCGAATGGTATTGATGAATATTTCTCTTCCGTCTATTGTTGTTTGCAAAAAAATTCTTTACACAGGATCTTTGCATGGAACATTCAAATATCACAGAGTTTACATCCAACAACCTATCCTTTGAGTCCCTTAAAAAGATCAATCAACATGGAATTGAATACTGGAGTGCAAGGGATCTTCAGTCGTGCCTGGGATATTCCACATGGCAAAGATTTGCACCTTCAATCAAAAAAGCCATAGAATCTTGCAGACAATCTGGAAATAACCCACAAAACCATTTTAGCAGCGCCGCTAAAATGGTCAACATCGGCAGCAAGACAAATAGGGAACTCGAAAATTACCACCTCTCCCGTTTTGCATGTTATCTCATCGCTCAAAATGGAGATCCGAGAAAACCAGAAATTGCTGAAGCCCAAAAATATTTTGCCATTCAAACTCGTAGACAAGAATTATCCGATGAAATGGCTGCCGACCTCGAACGTTTAGAACTAAGGAAACAAGCAGCAGTTGAATTCAAAGCTCTTTCTGGAGCAGCTCGAGACGCAGGAGTACAAAATGCAATGTTTGGCATATTCCATGATGCAGGATATAAAGGTCTTTATGGAGGTCTAGGTGTAGACGCAATCAAAACACGTAAAGGGATCTTATCCAAAGAACAACTCATGGATCGAATGAATACCACTGAACTTGCGGCCAACCAATTCCGCATGACTCATACACGAGAAAAACTCAAATTGGAAAAAATCAAAAATCAAAGAGACGCGATCATTACTCATGAAATGGTAGGAAAAGAAGTGCGCGCTGCTATTGCCAAAATTGGCGTGGCATTACCAGAAAATATCCCACCCGCTGAACCCATCAAAAACATTGAAAAACGACTGAAAAAGAAAAAACCCGTGTTAGAATTGGAAGGCAAAGATGCGATTGGATTAACTCCGAGGTGACATATCCCCACTTATCGCCCTCTGCAACCGCTCTCTCCAATCAGAGCAAAGCCCCAGACCTTCCTTAACAACTTCACTATCCACCTCTACAGATTTTTTCTCTGCCAAAGCTTTCAGCAACTCTTCCGCATTCGTTACAGTTGTGCAAAGACCTTGTGGCCTACCTGAATCGTCGGGATCCCTGCCAAAACAAATTGTAGATAGTGTAATTCCCATAGAGCGGACAAGTTTAGCACAACTCAAGGTTTTTTCGAAAACAGATACGCAAGATTGCCCCTACGACCCCACGCCGTCACAAAATCTTCCAGATCATACATCACATGCGTTTCGGCATCGGTCGGAAACGCTGAATCCATGCAAAGAACTTTTTTTTCTTCTGGATCATAACCCGTCACAGCAAGCAGATGACCTTTGGCATAAGGCTGCGCGCTCCCGGCAAGAGGCCCCCGAACACTGACCACCACAGGAGTGCCTTGATGCAGGCGCTCCAAAATCGCGTCAAAACTGATCAGACGGTCCACCCAACAGTCCCATTTTTCCCCAAGAACATTTGCCGCCTGCGCCACATTAAATACCCAGTTCCCAAAAATATCGAATCCCCCATCCCACACATTTTGGGCAAAGTGAACAGGATCTACCGCCTCATTTTGAGAAAGGTAGCGCACTACAGCAGTCGTGGCTGTGGGAGAGCAAAGATCTCTATGACGCTCGTGATCCAATCGCATCTGCGAAATGCCAGGCACTAAAAGCTCAACCCTCGATCGATTCACAATTTGAGGCTCCAACTTTTTCACACCATCGGTATACACATGCAATCCATGGATTTTATCCAATGGAGCTCCCCCTTCCGCAACAACCCGAATCTGAACGCCCGTCGCCTCTGCATTGTTCAAAATCTCTACTATGTCTTGGTATCCTCTCACTGAAAGATCTGTCGCAGTATCCGCAAAACTTTTTTGCCCCTGACTTCCCCAAGAAGCATAAGTAATCCAAGGAGACCAGGCGTCTGTATACACTCTCACGGAGAAAAGATACTCTCCTTGACTAGGGCGGGGCGCGTTCCAAGAGAACATCAACTCTCGAAACGGCGCAAGATTTTCTTTGGTCCAAACGGCCTCATTTACAGCCATTAAATAGAAAGGAAACAACAAAAATAGTCTCATATTTTCCCGAATTTCTCGAGAGAAATATATACAATTGATAGATTTATTTACACTTAAGATATCGTCTGAACAAAATCGCGGCTCTTCCAACAAAAAACCCGGAAACAAACCCAGATGTCATGCTATCAACAAAATAGACCCAAACAGGAATCTCTGGAAGCGTCGCATACATAGAGCCCCAGAAAAATTTTAAACCAAAAATCACGAGCACCAATACCAAGGTAGAATAATTCCCCGGAATGGTAATCATTCCCTTACGGTGATCGCTCTGATAGCGCCAAGACTGGACTTCTTTGATTCCGCAATACGTGCCGAGAGCAACGCAAATAAACCACAAAGGAATCAGAGAGAACAAACCCAAAAGAAGTTTCACATAAAGACCATAGAAAGACCACGCGACAAAAAACACGGGAAGGATCACAACCCTTGAGATAGACACTGTGCGAGGCCGCATTGCTTTAATGCCGAGATTCACAAGGTAAATAAAAACAATGTAGACCCACCAAGGTATCCCTTTGACAAACGCTCCAAGATCTTGAATGATTTCCATATTTTCGGTTTATACCTTTCCGCTGCACGTTTTGTCCAGTCCAAAATATTAATGGATGGCGCAGTCCGTTCAGGAGAAAGAGCTGCTCAGGAGATTATCTCTTTATAAAAAGCTTCAAGTTCTTGATACAGAGCGTCGATTTTTTTCTGTCTTTCTCCCATGGATTTTGACAGTTCTTGAAAGCGCTCTGCCTTCGTATCTTGTTCCTGCGCTTCTTCGAGCTGTTGAATCTGGGCTTCACACTCTTGGATCTTTTTTTCTAGCGCTTTGGTAGAAGCCACCCGAGGAGGTTTTACAGGTAAAGGAGTTTTAACCTTTGGCGTTTCCTCCTCCTTTTCTTCTTCTTCCCAGCCAATCTTCTCTAAAAACTCATCATAAGTACCCAAAAATACAGTCTGTTTTTTAGGTCCACACAAAATCAGTTGCGTCGTCTCTAATCTGCGCAAAATGAGTTCACTGTGCGTCACAATGATGACAGACCCTGAAAAATCTTCGAGCGCATCGATGAGCGCTTCAATCGATTCAATGTCGAGATGGTGCGTCGGCTCATCCAATAACAACAAATTGCACGGCTTGGCAAGGATTTTGCCGAGTAATACTCTACTTCGTTCTCCTCCTGAAAGAAGAGAAATATTTTTGCACGATTCGTCTCCGCTAAACATCATCACGCCACAGATCGCTTTCACTTGTGTGAAGCTAAGCTTTGGATTTGCAAGAGAAATTTCTTCATCAATGGTATGCGATGCGTTCAATCGATCGATATGCGTTTGCCCAAAGTATCCAATTCTCACATTATCAGACACTTTCAACTCACCGCTCTCGGCCTTCAAATCAATCCCAAGAAGCCGGAGCAGTGTCGATTTTCCCCTTCCGTTTTTCCCAATGATCCCAATTCTTTCTCTTTTCCCCATGGCAAAAGAGACATTGTCAATCAGAGGCTCCTCTGTATAGGAAAAGGAGAGGTTCTTCGCCTCTAACATTTTCTCACCAGGAAACGGCGCTTCACAAAAATTAAAGGAAAGAGAGGCAATTGCATTGAGTTTTTCAAGCGCAGGTTCCCTTGCCAGCTGTTTCAACTTCGATTGCGCTTGTGTAGCTTTTGTGGCTTTGGCCCCAAACCTTTCTACGAAATGCTCGACGTGCGCCCGTTTTTTGTCTGTTTTGATCCGCGTCTTTTCATGCACTTCTTCTTCAAGGAGAATTTTTTCATAATAATGGATCGTGCTCCCCTTAAACTTGCGCATTTTCCCTCGATGCAGACCCATCGTATGGGTACACACCTGATCTAAAAAATCTCGATCATGGGAGATAAGAATAAATTCCCTTTCCCACTCTCTCAAAAACTGAGAAATCCATCGTAAAGAGACAATATCGAGGTAGTTTGTAGGTTCATCTAAAAGTAAACAATCCGGTTCAGAAATCAACACCTTGGCAAGGTTGATCCGGAGTTGATAGCCTCCTGAAAACTCCATAGGAGATCTGTCCAAATCTGCTTCCGTAAACCCAAGGCCAAAAAGGATCGTTTCCGCTTTATAGACCATATCCTCTTCCCCAGGCGGCAAGCCCAGCGCAGCCTCTTCTCGCAGAGTATCTTTTGTGAAGTGAATATGTTGCTGAAGGTACCCAATCCGATATCCCTTGGGCGTAGCAATGGAGCCCTCATCCGCAGGGAATTGTTTTGCAATCAAGCGAAAAATCGTCGATTTACCCGACCCATTGCGTCCAATGAGCGCGCATCTTTCCCCTTTCTGCAGCGTGAACGAGATCTCTTCGAAAAGAGGTTTTCCTCCAAAGCAAAGAGTGACTTTGTCAAACTGAATCATACCTATTCTCTCAATGCCTTGCGATACTGCATTAATACTTGAAGGGCCCCTGGGATTAAGGGCATGATTTCTAAATCCTGAGGGGTCGCCCATTTGTAGAGAGCATGTTCATCAGATACACAGACTGAAGGTATTTGATCCAAATGTACTTTAAACATGTGATATACAAAATGGAATCGCGGTTTACGGCAATATGCAGTACTCACGTATTGCACATGAGAAGAATCTACAGAAATACCTGTTTCCTCAAACAATTCGCGAATGGCTCCTTCCTTTGGAGTCTCTCCTTGTTCCAGTTTTCCTCCAGGAACACTCCATGTCCCCGCGTCTTCCTTATGAGATGCAATTTGCAAGAGCAGAAGTTTGCCCTCGATTTCAAGATAGCACGCAGCCGTTTGCACAGGAGACGAAAACGGAGTAGGTTCTTCTTCGTATACTTCTATATTTTTCATAAAAAAGACGGCTCCTCCGGAAGAAATCCTCCGGCCTGCATGTGCCACATGTGGGCATAATGCCCTTTTTTCTGCAAAAGCTCTGCATGGGATCCTTCTTCTATAATCTTCCCTTGATCAAACACAAGAATCCGATCCATTCTGGAAAGAGTCGACAAACGATGCGCCACCACAATGGTTGTCCGATGCTTCATGAGGCTTTCCAAGCTCTCCTGAATATAGTTTTCCGTGACCGAATCCAAAGCAGACGTTGCCTCATCAAGAATCAAAATAGGAGCTTTGAGAAGCATCGCTCTTGCAATCGCAACCCTTTGTTTCTCGCCTCCTGAAAGCTTTGTGCCACGCTCTCCTACTAAAGCAGCATATCCTCCGGGGCATTTTTGGATGAACCCATCGCAATACGCGCTCTTAGCTGCCGCAATCATTTCTTCTTTAGAAGTCCCTTCACTTCCATACAAAATATTTTCTTCCAAAGATCTATGAAAAAGAAGCGGGTCTTGCGGAATGAGCGCCGTCTGAGTGCGCAAAGACTTTAATGAAACGCGCGCAATGTCTTGTCCATCAATCAAAATTCTCCCTTTTTCGACGGCAAAGAACCTCAAAATCAAATTGACGAACGTAGATTTCCCTGCGCCTGAATAGCCGACAAGCCCTACTTTTTCGCCACCCTTGATATGTAGACTTTTATTCTGGAAAAGAGCTTTTTCTCCGTATCGAAAAAAGACATTTTCAAAGACAATGTCTCCCTTTGTGACTACAAGGTCTGTAATTCCAGGAGGATCGAGCACATCTTGAGGGTCGTTCATCACAGAAAGCGCCTGTTTTGCAATCCCTAAAGACTGAAAAAATTGCGGAGCAAGATCGGCCACCATCCAGACTACCATGCTCAAATTCCATAGTGTATAGAAAAGCTGCACGATTTCCCCTGTGGAAATTTTCTCTTCCATCCAATACAAAACGCTAACCCCTGTGAGACTGAACATCACAATCACCCAAGCGACAGACAAACATGCAAACATCTTAGCGGTATACATTTGCGCTTTTAGGTTTTTTTCTTGCTCATCTTTTTGATACAAAGCGACGCGCTCTTTTTCAAAACGGAAACGATAGAACAGATTCACGACAAAATTGTTGGTCAGACTATCTACGATTTTCCCTACAAGAACGCTACGCGCCTCTCCTTGCATGTGGGCATATTGTACACATTTGGGAGTGAAAATGGCGCACATCGTGAAGTGTGCTACGATCCAAACACCCACAACCATTGCCAGGAACCCATTGATTTGAGAAAAAATAAGGACAGTAATCAGGCAACTGACAAGAGCTGGAAAGAAGAAAATGAATATATTGCGCAACATCGCGCTCGCAGCTGTGGTCATATCTCCTATTTTATTTGCCAAACTCCCCGAAAAGTGTTCGTTAAAATATTTGGGAGAGTGGTGCTGAATATGATCGAACATATCCATCCGAATTTCCGCTTCTAATTTAGGGAAAAACCGTGCTGCCAAAAAATCTCTAGCGCGAAACGCTACTTCAACAAGAATCCACACAACAGCGCCGCAAAGCAAAAGAAGTTTCATCGGAGCCCAGGCAGAGCTCCGGTCTGTATCATACTGCGCAAGGGTATCCACAATCAGCCGAAGAAGGTACGGCCAAAACGTCATGTCAAACGTCCAAATCAAAGAAAGGAGCGTGATCAAGACAAATTTCAGGCGCTGTCTTCGAACAAAATTCCAAATAAATTCTCTAATATTCATCCGCGCAATCATACCACTTCAGCTCTAAAACTTGTATTGCAAAAAAAATCCTAACAACGCATCTTTCTTTGTATACCAGGGGTGCCAAGAATTTTCTTGGCTGAGAAATACCCTCAAAACTTGATCTGGGTCATGCCAGCGTAGGAAGTGTACAATGTCTAAAAAAAAATTTCATCTCTGGAACGTCTGTCTCGGAAATCTCTTTGAGCACTATGACACAGCCCTCTTTGGGTTCTTGTCCCCTTTCCTTGCCCCCCTTATTTTCCCAGGCCAAGATCCCCTGACAGCCCTCCTTTTGACCTATGCGATCATTCCGTTTGGGATGTTCGCCCGCCCTCTTGGATCGCTTGTCTTTGGTTACATCGGAGATGTCTATGGGCGCAACCGAGCTCTCAGCTTGACATTGACAGGCATGGCGTTTGTTTCCGGCGGGATGGCCCTCATTCCTTCCTATACCTACATCGGCGTCTTGGCGCCTATCCTCTTTTGTTTAGGCAGAGCCCTACAAAACTTTCTTTCGGGTGGGGAGAGCGTGGGAGGAGCTATTTTTCTTTTAGAAAACGCCCCTGAAGAAAAACATGACATGCTCAGCAGTTTATACAACGTATCGACAATCGGCGGATATCTTTTGGCGTCCTTTGGGGTGTATATCTTGAGTCAGTCTATGCAGGTAAATCCAGGATGGCGTTTGCTCTATGCGTTTGGATGCATCACAGCGCTCTTTGGTTGTCTCATGAGGCGTCAAACCTACCCATCCCCCGCACCTATGAAAGTTTCGCAAAGTTTTTTCAGCTTTAGAAAAACAGTATGGACGCATCGCAAACCTTTTTTATGTATTGTCATTACGGCAGGATTTTCGTATGCGACGTATTCCATTGCGTTCATACTCCTGAATGGATTCATTCCCCTAGTTTCACCGCTGACAAAAACAGAAATGATGGCGATCAATTCCTACTTGCTGATTTTTGATTTTTGCGCGCTTCCCTTCTTTGGTTACCTCTCTTCCAAAATCTCTAGAGAAATCGTGATGCTTGTCTCTGCGTTAGGGACGACGCTGCTCGCTATTCCCTTATGTATGTGCCTGGAAGGAGCTCCGCTACCAAGCATAATTGGAATCAGAGTCTGTTTTGTGATTGCAGGAGTTGCGTTTTGCGCTCCCTTTCATGCATGGGCGCAACAGCTCATCCCTCCCGAGCACCGCTATACAGTGATTTCTTTTGGATACGCCATCGGCTCTCAAGTCATAGGAGGGCCCACAGCCGCCATCTCTCTATGGTGTTTTCAGCAGACGAAAATAGTCGCGAGCGTCTCTTGGTATTGGGTTGTTTTAGCCATGGCAAGTAGCGTTGCCGTTGCCATCACGATGAGAGCGAAAAAACCTGTTTTGGGTGAGGTCCCATGAATGTTGATTTTTCGAGGCTCCTGCCAACGGATCACTTTGCTGGCGCTGGCAAACAGATCTAATATGACAAATCATCCGCAAAACCATTTTGCCTGTGCCGCCAAAATGGTTAGTGAGCAAATTTGTAAGAGATGGGATCCCCGGTGAAATAAGCGATCCATCCATCCGTTCTTGTAAAGAAACGAATGGCAGTGAAATAAGGATTTTCCCCCATGTCAAACCAATGGCAATAATTCTCAGGGATACTGATGAGATCGCCCTGTTCGCACAGTACTGAGTATACTTTACCATCCACGTGGAGAAAAAAAAGACCAGATCCCTCCACAAAAAAACGAACTTCAGGTTCATCATGAGTATGTTCGTTTAAGAATTTTTGACGCAGCGCTTGGGGCTGCAAGCGATCCGGAGACATTCGAAGGACATCTACCGACTGAAAACCATTTTCCTCTTTCAACCTCTCGATATCTGCTCTATATGCCTCTTGAATCTCTTCTTCGCCAGAAGAGGGAGTGAGTGGCCAAATAGCTTCCCATTGCTCAAAACGGACCCCAATAGCACGGAGTTGGACTGCAATCTCCTTTGGATCTGAGGTGCGCTGGAGTAGAAGAATTTGCCTATCCTCATAGATTTCTAACTGAGAGGCAACAGCTAAACCGACGAACGCGCAGAGAAAAAGGGCTATTTTTTTCATGCCCCCAGTATTCATTTTTTGAAAGGTTTTCAACAAGGGGTTTGAATAGGCCAGGTTTGCGCTTTTCGATGATTTCGTAACCACCTTATAATAAACAACATACAAAAACAACAAAAACACCACAATCCGCACAACGTAAAAACATAATTTTAATTATTAATTATATGTATTTACAATTTTAATTAAATAACTAAATCATGTTATAATTAAAGCTTAAAATAGAGATGATTTATGGCGACAACACCAATCCCAGAAGGGTCTTTCCCCTCTCCACAACCGACGGCCCTGCAGCCCTCTGCGGACCCTCGATTAGTAGCGCCGATCCAGAGCATTTTGACACACAAAGAAACAGCAAAGCAGGCAGAGCTACAAAACATACGAAAACGCGTGTGGGTCTCCATCCCAGTCATTGGAGCCGATGTTTTAACAATCGCACTGTTAATTCTTGGCGCGATCCAAGGCATCGACCCTAGTCTTTCCGGGACAGAAATTGTGTACGCAACCATGGCGTGCGGCCTTGTAGCGGGAGGCATCAATGCGACTGTAGGAATCATCGAGGGATTCGCGGCTGCACAATGTTTTACGAATATTAAAGGCAACGGAACATCGCGACAGGGCAGACGCTATGCAATTGACTGCGCAACCATGCTTCTATTGGGTGGTGTCATGATTCTCTCAGCACTTGCTACAACAGCTTCCGGCGTGCACACTCTATCTACAGATTCCAGCAACTTGCATAAAACAGGTGAATTTTTCGACACATACAAATTCTTCCTTCCTACGGCATTTTTTATTGCCGCAACGCCTGTGATTTTCTACGAAGTAGGACCTAGAGTCCTCAACATATTGAATAAAACAGATTTAGCTTCGCGTCTCGAATTGGAAGACATCAGAAAGAAATTGAACGAGAATAAAACCAATGAAGCTGCGATTCTTCTCACGGAAAGACTTGGTATCAATAAAAACTCTCGAGAAGAAACTCACGTAGCTAGACTCTTGCGTGCACTACAGTCCGATCTTTCTACAAAAGAAGCAACAGCAGAAGGCAATAATGACTTCGTCGCTGTCTCTAAACTTTTATATACTATACTCAAGAGCGATGAAAAAGATGAAGATACAGTCTTAATCGGAGCACAACAAAAGATTGAGTCCTGGTCCCGAAACCAAAGAGACAGGATGCTCCAACAAATTCTATTTCTACATGTACGTAACTCAATGGAAAAAACCCAAGAAACACTAGGAGTACAGGCAGCCATCCCTGTTTTCGGTCTTCTGCATGCATTGCTTGTGAATGATCCGGTCACAGCAGAGGGACACTTAACCAAAGCCCAAGAACAAAGTACAGGCTTAGATCTACCTCGATTGCGGTTTATAGGATGGAACAAGATCCAAATCATCAGATTCGCCCAACAAATGCTCTACATTCTCGCGTTCGCCTTGAGTATGATTGTCCTTTTACCAGGCATTGGAAATACAGATGCTTTCAATATGGTCATGGGATCTACTGCGCTGATGCTCGTAGCCAATATGATTCCCCTCGTCATTGATTCGTGCTGTCCATTCAAAAGAAACCCTCACATTGTTGTACCAGGTATGGCTAATTTTGATAAGGAGTTGATTCAACTGCAAAATAGAAAAAGAGACCACGTACTCACCTCTAAAGAACCTCCCTCAACACCCTCTCTACGTTTATAAAACCCCTTGCTTGAAATAGAGCATCTATGGTTTCCTTGTCCGAGTTTTAAAAAAATCTATTCACAACATAGAACATCGTGACGCATTCCATTCAGTCTCACCACAACTCTCCAGATCTCTATCGAAGCATTAGAAATGGGTTTGTTGCAATGATCCTACAAACACCTTTCGTAGTTCCTTTAAATCGAGTCTCTATTATTTCCGGCCGTGATGATTGCTCCATGCGAGAATCTGTACGGCGCATTTTTGAAGGCTCTGCTGATCGTGCACCAAAATCCTCCCTCACCCATTTCTACCCGGGCATCGAAGGTCATGTAGCGAAAGAATTCGTCCGCGTCCTGTTTAAAGCGCCTGCCATTGCTTACAAACCCACACTAGATCAGGTTTTTAAAGACGAACGATATAAATCAGATCTAATCTTCGGAGGAATTCGCTCTGTAGCCGAGATGTTCATCAATCCCCTCGATACGGTGCGCACCATGTGGCAGGCTGGGAAAAAAATCAAAGACATTGAGAAAAAATATTTATTCTCCCATTTGTACAAGGGATCTCTCGCCAACGGAGTGAAGCAATTTGGTGTTGGGGGATTTTTCTCCCTCTCTGAAAGGCATACTTCTGCATTTTTAAGAGAATATACGTCCTTAGATCCTCATTCTATTTCCGGAATCTCTGTCAAAGCGCTCCCTCAATCTCTGTATATTACCGTGCCTCTGTGGCTTTGCGAGCGGATAAAAAATGAACTGCAATATAACTCTCAGTTCAATACTGCAGGAATATCTCGTTATCCGAACGCCTACAAATACATCATCGCGGAGCAAGGTTTTCGAGGCCTTTCTAGAGGTTTGTCAGCGAAAGTATGGAGCCATGTCGTTGTCGTCGTCGGAATTGATTGCCAACTCGAACTAGCAAGA
>Ga0206854_1144_pt1 | contig 18631 bp, 15 predicted proteins | sample Alteio_BWOrgCont_50_FD_152870 | JGI IMG/M metagenome (GOLD analysis project Ga0206854, IMG submission 152870) | Enriched cells from forest soil in Barre Woods Harvard Forest LTER site, Petersham, Massachusetts, United States -... | ecosystem: Environmental > Terrestrial > Soil > Temperate forest >...
GCGAATATCCTTTTCTTGAACAAATTGGTAAGGCGAGATAAGCGATTGCGCAAAATTTTCGTCTATGCCTATATCAACAAATTCAAATCTATCCATCGCCAGTGCCGACTCGGGCAATAAGAAATTAATTTTAGGTTGCTGAAAGGTAATTACCAGGTCAGCTTTTAACGCAACGGCATCGGACGCTATTTCACCTTCGGTAAAAAAACCTGTGGGCACATCAACAGCTACAACTGTTTTATGCAATTCATTCAGCGCTTCAACCAAGTTTTTATAATCGCCGGCAAGTGGTTTGTTTAACCCGCTGCCCAGTAACGCATCAATTATAATATCGCTCTCCTTTTTAATGCTTTCCCCTGATTTGATGTCTTTTATTTTTACCGATGTATGCTTCAATAATTTCAAATTGAAGTTAAAACCATCCGAAGCCTTATCCGAAAACCGGGCTATTTTAACAGTGAGTGATTTATAATCTAACCCATGCAATAGCTGCGCAATAGCCAATCCGTCGCCACCATTATTACCTGTTCCGCAATAAATGGCAATGCTTTTTTGCTTATCGGGATAGTGCTTTACAAAGCAATTAGTAAAAGCCTTTGCCGCGCGCTCCATTAAGTCAACAGAAGTTATTGGCTCGTGGGCTATAGTATAAGCATCGGCATCGCGTATTTGTTGGGCGGTTAATAAAGGAAGCATAGTGTATAAATTTACTATAACTTATTTTGTTTTAGTAATATTACGTTATAAATGAAGAAGCTGCCTTTCGTACTCCTGTTATTTTGTATCGGCTGTGAAACCAAACAGGCGGTTGCGCCCATAAATATTGCATTAGTCAACAATAACCGATCCTTAAAAATAACGGGATTAGACAATGCTATTTTACAGGATATTGCACGCGATACAAGTAATCATTTTGAAAACTTAATGCCGGTTTACCGCATGCCTGCCGATACAGATATGAAAGATTACCAGCCCATACAGCCCGGCAAGTACCTGGTTAAAAATAGCGCAGTGGTATTTACTCCTGATACCGCTTTTGCAAAAGGCCAAGTTTATTTTATGCGTTATTATCAATATGATGGCGGTAGTGTATGGGATTTTGTAAAAGGCAAAAGGTCGGCAACAAAATTGCGCTACATTGATTTGATTTTTAAGCAATAACCGCTTTAAAAAGTCAAAAACATTCATTATATTTGCATCCAAACTAAAAGAGGGGACATTTTGTCCCCTCTTTTAGTTTGTCAATCAATTTATTTTGTCCCGATAGCTATCGGGACGGAAAAAAGAGAACGATAATGAAAGTTGAAAAAAGAGTAGAGGAACTGGTAGCCGAAAAGATAGCCGAAATTGCACGGCCTGATCTGCTTTTAGTAGATGTAAAATTACATGCTAACGGAAAACTGATCATACTGGTTGATGGTGACAAGGGAATAGGCATAGCCGAATGTGCGCAGATAAGCCGGTATGTAGGCTTTAAACTGGAAGAAGAGAACGTGATAGAAACTGCCTATAATTTAGAGGTTTCATCTCCCGGGCTCGATTTTCCGTTGAGCTCGGCAAGGCAATATGCCAAGAATGTTGGTCGCCAGTTGGCTTTAAAAATGGCCGATGGTACCAAAAAAGAAGTGCTTTTAACCGGAATGGGTGAAGACACTATAATAGTTGAAGAAAAAATAAAAGAAAAAGGAAAAAAGGCACAATTGGTTGAAAGCGTTCTCCCCATTAATACAATAACAGAAACAAAGGTTTTAATATCATTTAAGTAAAAAACCATCATGAGCTACAGCTTAAAACAAATAAACAAGCTCATGATAGCTTCATTACCTTAAGAGAACAAATAACTTTAATGAAAAATGAGCAATATTAATTTAATCGACTCTTTCCAGGAGTTTAAGGACTTCAAAAACATTGACCGTCCAACAATGATGAGTGTGCTGGAAGACGTTTTCAGAAGCATGATCCGTAAAAAATACGGCACTGATGAAAACTGCGACGTAATTGTTAACACCGATAATGGTGACTTGGAAATATGGCGCACCCGTACCGTTATGGAAGACGGTTTTAGTGAAGATGACGACCTGGAAATTGAATTGGCCGAAGCAAGGACACTTGACCCAAGCCTTGAAGTTGGCGATGAATACATTGAGCTGATAACTTTAGAAAGTTTTGGCCGTCGTGCTATTTTAGCTGCACGCCAAACATTGGTTTCTAAAATTTTAGAATTGGAGAAAGACGAAATCTTCAAAAAATATAAAGACCGCGTTGGCGAAATTGTAACCGGCGAGGTTTACCAGGTTTGGAAAAAAGAAACGTTAGTATTAGACGACGATGGCAATGAGCTATTACTACCAAAAACAGAGCAAATACCTGCCGATTACTTCAAAAAAGGCGACAGTGTAAAAGCTATTGTGCATAAAGTAGATATGCTGAACAGCAATCCTAAGATCATTATATCTCGTACGGCGCCTGAGTTTTTACAGCGTTTATTTGAACTGGAAGTACCCGAAATTTTTGATGGTTTAATAACCATTAAGAAAATTGTACGTGAACCGGGCGAAAGAGCTAAGGTAGCGGTTGAATCGTATGATGACCGTATAGATCCGGTTGGCGCTTGCGTGGGTATGAAAGGATCACGTATACATGGTATTGTACGCGAGTTGAAAAATGAAAATATCGACGTAATAAACTATACCAACAATTTACAGTTATATATACAACGTGCTTTATCGCCGGCTAAAATAACATCTATTAAGCTGGATGATGAGAAAAAAACCGCGGCAGTTTATTTAAAACCCGACCAGGTATCATTAGCAATCGGTCGTGGCGGACACAATATTAAGCTGGCAGGTAAGTTAACAGGTTATGAAATTGATGTTTACCGCGAAGCGGATGAACATGACGAAGATGTGGATATTGAAGAGTTTTCAGATGAAATTGAGAGCTGGGTAATTGATGAATTTAAACGTATTGGTTTAGATACAGCAAAATCAGTATTAGCATTAACGGTAGGTGAATTAGTTAAACGTACCGACCTGGAAGAAGAAACTATTAAAGAAGTTTTATCTATCCTGCAAGCCGAGTTTGAATAAATAACTGTAACCAACAATTAAAATCGTATTTTTGCATAAAAGAGGAAAGAATATATAATAAATGTCAGAAGACAAGCCTATAAAATTATTTACAGCAGCAAAGGAGCTGAACATTGGTACAGGGACCATTGTCGACTTTTTAGCCACCAAAGGTTATAAAGTTGAAAAACATCCCATGACCCAATTAGACAGGGACATGTATAGTGCCCTGTTGAAGGAATTTGCTTTTGATAAGAGTATAAAGGAAGAAGCCAAGCAAATCAGTATCGGCAAGATACGTAAAGAAGAGCCGGGCCAAACCGATCAAAAACCTGTTGAAACACGTCGTTCAAGAGACTTCGAAAACGAAGAGATCCTGATCAAAAACGTTAATCAATTCAATACACCACCTGCACCAGCTGTTGAAAAACCAAAAACTGAGCCTGTAGCCGAAAAACGCGAAGAGCGTAATGATGTGCTGCCGGGTGTTAAAGTAGTTGGTAAAATTGATCTGAACGATAAAGGTGGCGTAAAACCAACACCACCGGTTGAAAAGAAACCAGAGCCTGCCCCTGTAAAACAGGAAGTTGCGCCTGAGCCAAAACCAGAACCTGTAAAAGAGGAAGTAAAAGCTGCTCCTGTTGCAGAGGTTAAGGAAGAAGCTAAGCCGGAACCTGTAGTAGAAGCACCAAAAGTGGAAACACCAAAGGCTGCCGAACCGGTTGCAAATGCACCGGAAGAAGAACAGGAACCTGATGTTATAAGAGCTAAAGCTGAACGCCTTACCGGGCCGAATGTAATTGGTAAAATTCAATTGCCTGTAACGCCGCCACGTAACCCGATAGCGTCATCGTCAAATACAAATTCTGCCGATCATAAGCGCAAAAGAAAACGCAAAGAAGGACAGGGTAATCATCCTAACCAGCAAGGCGGCAACAATAATAATAGCGGGCAACAACAAGGCAATAATCCACCGCAGGGAACAGTAAATCCTAACCGCCCTGATTTTAGGGGCAACAGGCCAAACGCTGCCGGTGCCAATAATAATAACCGTTCTGATTTCAGAGGAGGAAACCGTAATGCGCCTTCAACAGGCCCTAAGGAAGAGCCTTCAGAAAAAGATATACAAGATCAAATTAAGGCAACTTTAGCCAGGTTAAGCGGCGCCGGTAAATCCGGTAAGTTTGCTCAGCGTGCTAAATTCCGCCGCCAAAAACGTGATGACGTTGCTGCCTCTGCCGAAGAACTGGCAATGGAGCAGGAACTGCAATCTAAAGTAATAAAGGTAACCGAGTTTGTTACGGCAAATGAGTTGGCTTCCATGATGGATGTATCTGTTACGCAGATCATTTCTACCTGTATGAGCCTGGGTATGTTCGTTTCCATTAACCAGCGTTTGGATGCGGAAACATTGAGCATTGTTGCTGAAGAATTTGGTTACGAAGTTGAATTTGTTAAACCACAGGACGAAGAAGCCAATCTTGATCAGCCTGATGATCCGGCAGATTTGATTCCACGCGCGCCAATTGTGACCATAATGGGCCACGTTGACCACGGTAAAACATCATTGTTGGATTTTATACGCAAAACAAACGTTATAGGCGGCGAAGCCGGGGGTATAACCCAGCACATTGGCGCTTATGAGGTAACATTACCTGATGATAAGGGCAAAATAACATTCCTGGATACACCGGGCCACGAAGCGTTTACCGCTATGCGTGCAAGGGGTGCGCAGGTAACAGATATTGTAATTATTGTAATTGCAGGTGACGATAGCGTGATGCCGCAAACCCGCGAGGCCATAAACCACGCGCAGGCTGCAGGTGCGCCGATCATATTTGCATTCAACAAAATGGATAAGCCCGGCGCTAATGCCGATAAAGTGCGCGAACAATTATCAGCCATGAACATATTGGTTGAAGAATGGGGCGGTAAATATCAAAGCCAGGAAATATCAGCTAAAACCGGTATGGGTGTAGACCTTTTACTGGAGAAAGTATTGCTGGAAGCCGAGTTATTAGAGTTGAAAGCTAACCCGAATAAACGTGCCGTTGGTACCGTTATAGAAGCTGCTTTAGATAAAGGCCGTGGTATTGTAACCACCATATTGGTACAGGCAGGCCAATTAAAAGTAGGCGACCCAATATTAGCAGGCTGTTACAGTGGCCGTGTTAAGGCTTTAACAAACGAGCGTGGCCAACGTGTAGACGTGGCCGGCCCATCAACACCGGTACAGGTGTTAGGTATGCAAGGCGCACCAACTGCGGGCGATAAATTCAACGCATTGGAAAGCGAAGTTGAAGCACGTGAAATTGCTAACAAACGTTTACAATTACAACGCGAACAAGGCTTACGTACACAAAAACATATCACGCTTGATGAAATTGGCCGTCGTTTGGCAGTAGGTAACTTTAAAGAGTTGAACATTATTGTTAAGGGCGACGTGGATGGTTCTATCGAAGCGTTATCCGATTCGTTATTGAAACTTTCTACCGAGCAGATACAGGTCAATGTAATTTCAAAAGCCGTAGGACAAATATCAGAATCCGACGTATTGCTGGCCTCTGCATCTGACGCGATAATTATTGGTTTCCAGGTACGCCCGTCAAGCGGTGCGCGTAAACTGGCCGAGGCTGAACAGATAGATATTCGTTTGTACTCGATCATTTACGATGCGATCAATGAGATAAAGGCTGCGATGGAAGGTATGTTGGCACCAACATTTGAAGAGAAGATAGTGGCTAACGTTGAGATACGCGAAACCTTTAAGATAAGCAAAGTGGGTACCATTGCAGGTTGTATGGTACTGGATGGTAAAATTACCCGTAATAGTAAAATACGTATCATCCGCGAGGGTGTGGTTATTTACACCGGTGAACTAGCATCATTAAAACGCTTTAAAGACGACGTTAAAGAAGTTTCTGCTAACTACGAGTGCGGTTTGAACATACAAAACTTTAATAATATTGAAGTAGGCGACATTGTTGAAGCTTATGAAAATGTAGAAGTTAAGAGGAAGCTGTAATAACAGTTGTTATAAAATAAAAAGGGTGGTTGTTTTTAACAACCACCCTTTTTATTTTATCTGTCATTCTGAGCGACAGCGAAGAATCTTATTCAATTGACAGGTAAACTTGCTACTTATCGCGTGTATAGGATTCTTCGCTATCGCTCAGAATGACAGGTGTTATATTATTTATCTTCCAAATTCTCCGCGGCGGATTCATCTAAAAACCATTGCACATCGCCAACTATCGAGTCTATCAATTGCGCAGGATAGTTTTCAATATCCTCATCGTCTTCCAATACGTGATGAACTGCGATAGCTTTGCTCTCGCCATAAACTAGAAACGCAATATGTTTTGCTTCGTTTATCAAGGGTGCGTTCATGGTAATGCGGAACACTTGTTGGTCGTCAAGCCAAACTTCTTTTACATCGGGCGTTCTGTCATGCAATACAGGCGTGTAAGGGAATAATGACGCGGTATGCGAATTACCAAATTAATGCAAATGGTATCTGACAATAATTTTGGGCAAGTTTTTATAACCGATACAAATTTTACCCATGTTGAGCAAATATTTACCCAAATTGGTGTGCCGGTAAAACTATTTAAAGTGAGGGAGGGAGAGGTTGATGCGTAGTAACGACAAGTCGCTTAAAGAGGCTATTGAGCAGATGCTGCAGGTGTATAAAATTAAACGCAAGTTTGATGAAACAGGAGTTATTGCAACCTGGCCCGACCTTGTTGGAAAGTCGGTAGCTAACCGAACCAAAGAGCTGTTTATCCACGATAAAAAACTGTTTTTGCGCATCGAATCATCTGTAATAAAAAACGAACTCGTTTTAATGAGAGTGCAGATAATCAACAAGATAAATGAAGATGCCGGGACAATATTAATTGAAGATATTGTCTTTCTTTAGTTTACGCATTCTACTGTGATGTGGCTTTACATAAAAGTCATCACGTATAATAGAATAGGCAACTAAAGTTATTCCAGGCGTAAGAAAAGCAAGCTGAACTTCGGGAGGGTGGTGCAGAAAAAACAATGCATGCGCAAATATAACAACAACTATTGCTGCTATCCATATTAGTGCTTTCATTGGTTTTTTCATGCGTTTTTTAGGCTCAATTATAAGTTGAGTCTTCTTTAAAGTTAAATATAGCAGTTAATAAAGGCAACAGCCATGCCAAGTGTTATATATTAAAGCGGCTCGGTTTTAAGTCACAAACTTATTACAAAACAGAGCCACTTTAATTAAGAGTTAATTATCTTAAAATTTCTCAAAGGCCGAGAAAAAGAAATCGCCTTCAATCTTAGCGTTCTCGTCAGAGTCAGACCCATGAACCGCATTCGCATCAATAGATTTTGCAAACAGGTTACGAATAGTTCCCGGCTCGGCTTTAGATGGATCGGTAGCGCCAATTAATTTACGATAATCTTCAATGGCATTATCTTTTTCCAGTATAGCGGCTACAATAGGGCCCGACGACATAAAGGCAACCAGGTCTTTATAAAAACCACGCTCTTTGTGTACGCTGTAAAACTCGCCTGCTTTCTCAGCACTAAGCGCGGTATATTTCATTGCAGTTATTTTAAAACCGCTTTTTATTATCTTATCTAAAATTCCACCGATGTGGCCATTGGCAACAGCATCGGGTTTAATCATTGTAAACGTCTTATTACTTTCCATTATTTCTTTTAAATTGCGCAAAAATACCGTTTTATAGCCAAATTATAAAGCTTTTTTCATTATAATATATATGGTTTGTGTTTAATTTATTTAGCTTTGCAATCTTTTTAAAAATTAATGTTAGATACAGCCCCGCTTATAGACCTTTTAGCGCAGCCACAAAAAATAGTAATTACTACCCATCACAAACCTGATGGCGATGCTATGGGCTCATCTTTAGGCTTATACAATTACTTAATACAACAGGGGCATCATGTACAGGTTATTGCCCCAACCGATTATCCCGACTTTTTAAGCTGGATGCCCGGCAACGAAGAAGTTATTATTTATACAGAAACGCTTGACAGATCGGCTGCATTAATTGCCGAAGCACAGATCATATTTTGTCTTGATTTTAATAACCTTAGCCGCATTAATGAAATGGGCGAACTGGTGCGGGCAAGCAAGGCTTTTAAAGTGATGATAGACCATCACCTGGAGCCCGAGGATTTTGACGATTATCGCCATTGGAACATTAACGCCTGTGCCACAGCACAATTAGTTTATGATTTTATCGTTAACGTGCTGAATAAAAAAGAATTTATAAATGCCGATGTTGCTACCTGTTTATATACTGGCATTATGACAGATTCGGCATCTTTCAGATTGCCTAATACAACATCAACCGTTCATCGCGTTGTTGCAGACCTGATTGATGCAGGCGCGGTAAACTGGCGCATACATGAATTGGTTTATAATAGCGCGTCTGAAAACAGGCTGCGTTTTTTGGGTCATTGCTTAACCAATTGTTTGGAAGTATTGCCCGAATACAACACCGCAATTATAGCCGTTGACAAGGCAGATATTGAAAAATATTCGGTAAATACCGGCGATACGGAAGGAATTGTTAACTATGCATTATCTATAAACAGCATACGTTTAGCTGCATTTATAGTGGAACGGAGTGATAAAGTGAAACTTTCTTTGCGTTCAAAAGGAGATTTTCCTGCAAATGACATTTGTAAAAAGTATTTTAGCGGCGGCGGACACCGCAATGCTGCCGGCGGGCAGTCGACAGACAGCTTGCAGGAAGTTGTTAATCAATTTAAATTAATTTTACCAGAGTATAAAAAACTATTAATACAATAAAAAAGAAAAAATGAAAAAAAACCTAATTTTTTTGGCGCTTGCAGCAATAGGTTTAGCAAGCTGTAACGGAGGATTTAAGAAAGGCGATCACGGTTTGTTATATAACATTAACGTTGATAAAAGCGGTACCAATATTAAAACCGGCGACTTTGTGAACGTTAATTTAACTATAAAAAATGATGCTGACTCTGTATTACTAAGCAGCTATGAACTGGGCCACTCATTCCCACTATATAGCAGGCCACAATTGCCGGGTGATGTATTTGACGCATTTACATCATTAAGCGAAGGTGATAGTGTTACCGTAAAAGTACTGGGCGACTCTGTATACAAAAACAAAGGCCAAAGGCCATTTAATTTTACAGGCAAGTACTTAACTTACTCGTTAAAAATTGAAAAAGTAATTGCTAAAGGAACACAAACCGACCAGGTTTTTCATGATGCAGTTGCTAATTACATGAAAGGCGAAGGCGATAAAATGAAAGCTAAAGAGCCTGCAGCTATTCAAAAATATATTACTGATAATAAATTAAACGTTACTAAAACAGCTACCGGCTTAAATTATGTTATTACCAAACCCGGAACAGGCCCGTTACCTAATGCAGGTGATACGGTATACGTAAATTATGTTGGCAGGTTCACTAATGGCAAAGTTTTTGAAACTAGCATAAAAGAAGAAGCAATAAAAGCTAAAACTTATAGCGCCCAAAATCCCTACCAGCCAATTAGTTTACCAATTGGACAAGGTAAAGTTATACCAGGATGGGATCAGGGTATAATGTTATTGAATAAAGGCGCTAAAGCTACTTTTGTTATACCATCAGATCTTGCTTATAAAGATCAGGGCAACCAGGTAATAGGCCCATATACGCCACTTGTTTTTGAGATCGAATTGGTAAATATTAAACCTGCCGATCCAAATGCTCCAAAACCGGCGAACCCAATACTAAATATGCCAGCTCCCGGAAAAGCGGTAGGGCCAGCAAAAACGAAATAATTTTAAACATTAAAACAATAGCTCTTTTGGCAACAAAAGGGCTTTTTTTAAGTCATGAAAAAATATATCATATGCCTGGTAATTGCTGCATTTGCAGTTAAAGCCAATGCACAAACTTTCCTGCGTACAGCAAAAGGTACCCAGTATCAATTATTTACCCATAATACGGGCGACAGGATCAAGATAAGCGATATTGTAACCTTTAATGCTACTCAAAAAACGGGTAAAGACTCTATTCTGTTTAGCAGCTATACACAAGGTGCTCCATTGCAAGCGCAAATACAACCTGACGGCGATTTGATGGATGTATTCCCATTGTTAACTGTTAAAGACAGTGTTTTGGTACTGGTGCCAACAGACTCTATTTTTAAAAACAACGAGGCTCAGCGCCCGCCATTTTTACCAAAAGGAAGCAATATGTATTTTACCCTTAAAATTGAAAGGGTACAATCATTAGAAGAAGCTATTGCCGAGCGTAAAGTAATGATGGACAAAGCCAGCGCCGAAGAAGGTGTGAAAGCGGATAAGTATATTGCCGATAATAAATTACTGCTAAAAACTACTGCATCGGGATTAAAATACAGGATCACTAAACCATCTGTACTGCGTAAACCTTTGGTTGGCGATACCGTATATGTAAACTATACCGGGCATACACTGGATGGTAAAATATTTGATTCGAGTATAGCTGCCGATGCGCAAAAAGGCGGCCTGGTACAACCGGGACGCACTTACGAGCCTATCAGCTTTGCTTTGGGTACAGGCGCGGTTATCCCGGGTTGGGATGAAGGTTTGGCCTTATTAGGTACTGGTGCAAAGGCGCAATTTGTTATTCCTTCAAAATTAGCTTATGGCGAAAGAGGTGCAGGCGATGATATTAAACCATTTAGCACATTAGTTTTTGATGTAGAAATGGTTAAGATAAAAGCGGTTAAACATGCTGCAACTGCTGTTAAAAAACCTGCCGCTAAAACTACATCAACCACAACAAAGAAAACCACAACTACTGCAACGGTAAAAAAACCTGCGGGAAAGTAAATCAAAATTAAAATAGAGCAAAAGCCGGATGATGTTCCCATTATCCGGCTTTTGCTATTTTAAGGCGGTTATTAATTATTCTGTCGTATTTTTGCGGGATGATATTAACGGATACTCATACCCATTTATATTATGAAACAGACGAGGCAAAACGTGCTGCATTAATGCAGCGTTGTGCAGAAAATAATGTTGACCGTTTGTTTTTGCCTAATGTCGACCTCGCGTCTGTAGAAAAGGTATTTGACCTGGTAGATGCATATCCTGCCAATTGTTTCCCTATGCTTGGGCTTCATCCATGTTCGGTTAAAGATAACTGGCAACAAGAAGTTGAGGCTATAAAAAACTCGAACCCTGGTAATAAAACTATTTACGCTATCGGCGAAATTGGAATTGATCTATACTGGGATAAAACCACCTTGCCACAACAGGTAGCCGCATTTAAAGCACAAATTGCCTGGGCAAAATCGTTAAAATTACCTATTGTTATTCATTGCCGCGACGCATTTAACGAGGTGTTTGAAGTGTTGGAGCAAGAACGCGATGAAGACCTGTATGGTATATTTCACTGCTTCACCGGCACGCTTGAACAGGCACAAAAAGTTATTTCGCTTGGTTTTTACTTAGGGATAGGCGGTGTTGTTACCTATAAAAATGGTGGGATCGATAAAATTTTACCGCAAATTGATCTAAGCCATATCGTTTTAGAAACAGATTCTCCGTATCTTTCGCCCGTTCCGCACAGGGGGAAACCTAATGAAAGTTCGTACCTGCTTTATATAGCCCAAAAGGTTGCCGATGTTTATGAAACCAGCCTTGAAGCAATTGCGCAGGTGACAACCGAAAATTCAAAAAAGTTATTCGGTGTGTGAAAATAGTTGAAACCATTAATTTAAGCATTATCCAGGCGTTATGAGTCAAATACTGATCATCTATACCGGCGGTACCATTGGTATGATGAGCGACCCAATAACTAAGGTGCTCAAGCCTATCAACTTTGAGCAGATAATGGACAATGTGCCCGAACTGGAGAAATTAAACTGCAAGATAAAGGTACACTCTTTCGAAGAGATCATTGATTCATCAAACATGAACCCGGCTATATGGAGCCAGCTTGCAGCTTTGGTAGAAGCCAACTACGATTCTGTTGATGGGTTTGTAATTCTGCATGGGTCTGATACCATGTCTTACACAGCATCTGCATTAAGTTTTATGCTGGAGAACTTGGGCAAGCCTGTAATATTCACGGGTTCGCAATTGCCAATTAGCGCCATACGTACAGATGCGAAGGAAAATTTGATGACCGCCATTGAAATAGCCAACGCCAAAAAGAATGATCGTGCGCGGGTGCCTGAAGTTTGTATTTATTTTGACTATAAATTATTCAGGGGCAACCGCTCTTTCAAATATAATTCATCAAAATTTGAGGCATTCCGGTCGCCTAACTACCCAATACTTGCCGAATCGGGTGTGCACTTGCGTTTCAGCGTAAACGACATCAGGCAACCGGGAGCGGAGCCGCTTATCGTCCATAAAAATTTAATGAGCGATGTTGCCGTGCTTAAATTATATCCCGGCATTAGCCCTAACGTGGTAGAAACTATTCTTTCATCAGATGTTCGCGGTATTGTAATGGAAACATTTGGAGCCGGCAATACCACTACCGACCAATGGTTTACCGACCTGCTTGAAAAAGCTATAAAAAGCGGTAAAGTTATACTGGATATTTCGCAATGTAAAGTTGGTACAGTTGAACTTGGCCGTTATGAAACCAGTAAACAGCTAAAAGATATAGGCGTGGCTAACGGTTATGATATGACCTTTGAAGCAGCAGTAACCAAAATGATGCACTTGTTAGGCCAGATAAAAGACCCGTTAGAAGTTAAGCATTACCTGGAAACCGATCTGCGCGGCGAATTGACAATTTCTTAAAATTTATTTTTACAATTTCTTGAAAATACTTTTCAGTATCCTGCTCTTAATACTTACATCTTCTGTAATTATCTCGGCGTCGGCGGTCATCCAGTCTTTAAGGGCTATGGAGTGTTTTAACGAGGATGTATTCAAGCTAACTTTAATTATAAAAAAACCGTTTTGCGCAGGTTCATCGGCTATATAATTGATGGTGCCTTTTAGCTGCCCGTAATCTTCGGCAGGGAAATTTTTAAGGCTGATCAAAACCCGCTGACCAATTTTTATTTTATTGATACCGGCTGCAGGCATAGCCATTATGCCAAAAAATTGCTCATTTTCCGGGTGAATAATGAACACCTCCTGGCCTGGGCGTAAAACCGTTCCTTGCTCCACTATGGTTACAAAACCCACTTTCCCGTCCTGTGGGGCTGTTAGGGTTGTTGTTGTATTACCCTGTACTTCTGCTAATGGCTGCCCTCTTTTTACAGCGGTCCCCTGTTTTACAAAAACTTTAGATAATACACCCGGTGCTGTTGCAACAACAGGCACCGAAATACCCGTAGATTGTAGCTTCAATACACCTTTTACCGTGTCCGGGTATCGTACAAACGCCGAAATAGCAACTATCATCAATAAAATACCAAAGAAAACCATAATGCCCCACCGTAATATCCATGACGGCACTTTGGTTATAATCTCCTGTATGTCTTCGGTATGCCTTTCTTCAGGTAATTCTTCAACCACCTTTTCATGCCCGTTTGAATATATTATATCTGACTTTTGCATATTACATCCCTAACTCCAATTGATTTTTTACCAATCCATAATATTCCCCTTTTAGGGCGGTTAACTCATGGTGGGTGCCTTGTTCAATAATTTTGCCTTTATCCAGCACAATAATATTATCGGCATTACTTACCGTGCTTAACCTATGTGCCACAACCACAACCGTGCGGCCGGTAAAAAACTCGTTCAGGTTATCCATTATTACCCGCTCATTATTGGCGTCAAGCGCGTTGGTGGCTTCGTCAAAAAACAAGTAATCGGGGTTTTTATAAACCGCCCTGGCAATTAGTAGTCGTTGTTTTTGCCCCTGGCTTATGCCGCTGCCGGTCGAGCCTATTTTGGTTTTCAATCCAAATGGCAGCTCATCAATAAAATCGCCAATGTTGGCTACATGTATAGCCTGCTGCAACCTATGCGGATCGGGATAATCATCGCCGACGGCGATGTTGTTTTCTATCGTATCCGAGAAGATGAAACCATCCTGCATAACCGTGCCACAGGCGCTGCGCCAGCTTCTAAAGCTTAAATTATTCAAATTAGTTGGCCCAACTTTAATCTCGCCCTTTTCGGCTTCGTAAAAACGCAGCAATAATTTTAATATGGTGGTTTTGCCGCTGCCACTCATGCCAACAATAGCGGTGGTTTTCCCCTGCGGGATGCTTAGACTTATTTTCTCCAGCACAGGTTCATTACCCGCACCTGGATAGGTAAAGGTCAGGTCCTTTATGCTTATTGATTTATTTTCGGGCAATTCATGTATCCAGTGTTTATCTACGGGCTCCTCATCCGGCAGGCCATGAATTTCGTTTAATCGCTCTAAACTTATTTTGGCATCCTGGTAGCTTTGTACAAACCCCAGCATTTGCTCAATAGGGCTGCTTACCTGCCCTACAATGTATTGAATGGCCATCATGCCGCCGAGGGTTATCTGCCCGTATATAACCGCCTTTACGCTTAAAAAAGTAATGAGAATATTTTTGGCCTGGTTAATAAACGATGAACCTCCCTGCTGGTATTGGCTCAATGCTAAATTCTGCACTTTAAACTTAAACAAACGTGCCTGTATATGTTCCCAGCCCCAGCGTTTTTGTTTCTCGCAATTGTTGAGCTTTATCTCCTGCATACCGTTTACCAACTCGACAATATTGCTCGAGTTTTGCGATGAATTATCAAACTGTTTATAGTTCAATTCTCGTCTGCGTTTCAGAAACATCGCTATCCAACCGGCATAGATGAGTGTAAAGCTGAACGATACAATAAAAATGAGTACGTTGTAATAGATCAGCACAAAAGTGAATACCACCAGGTTGATGACCGAGAATAAGGTATTAAGCGTTGTACCCGTTAAAAAACTCTCAATACGTTGCTGATCGCTCATGCGCTGCATGATGTCGCCGGTGGTTTTGCTTTCAAAAAAGCTTACCGGTAGCTTCATCAACTTAATTAAAAAATCGGTAAGAATGCTTAGGTTAATACGTGTGCTGATGTGCAGCAATATCCAACTCCGTATAAAGTTTACACTGGTGCTGCCGATAAATAGCATAACCTGCGCAATGAGTATTAAATAAACAAAGTTGATGTTTCTGGTATTGATGCCAATATCAACAATAGATTGCGTTAAAAACGGTGTAATTAACGATAACAATGTACCAATACCCAACCCGAATGCCAACTGCACAAACAACTGTTTATAAGCATAAAAATAGCGGAGTATAGATAGCCACGATATTTTATGCTCTTTATCATCTTCATGCTCATAAAACAAAGGTGTTGGGCTTAAAAGCAACGATATACCCTCGCTGGTTTCTTTATGGCTGTACCAGTGTTTTTTAAAGACTGCCTCATCCAATGTAACCAGGCCGGAACCCGGATCAGCTATATAGTATTTGCCTTTTTTTATTTTATATAGTACCACAAAATGGTTTTGGTGCCAGTGCAGTATACAAGGCAGCTCTGCTTCATTAAGCTGGCTAAGGCTAAGCTTTACACCTGTTGTTCTAAAACCTATTTTTTCGGCTGCCTCGCTTATGGCCAACAGGTTTACCCCGCCGCGGTTTATGAAACATAGCGTGCGTAATTTTTGAATAGCTATTTTACGGCCATAGTAACTGCATACCATACGTAAACACGTAGGCCCGCAGTCCATTTGGTCTTGTTGTTTATAGTGGATAAAGCTCAAGTTATTAACTTAAATATTATTATTGTTACATGGCTATAATGTATTCACTATTCCACTTTATACCGGTATACAAACCTGCCTATGTTGCCATCGTTATCAATACCTTCCACAACTGCACGGTAGCTGCCTTTTACATCTGAATTAAAATATTCGATAGGGAATATGCCCTTATCATCGGTAGTGATATTTGGGTTCCAGTAAACGGCGGTGCGGGTATCGGCAGTTTTTATATTTTTTGGGGTATACTTAGGTGTATAAAATTCTTTTGCCTGGTAAAAGCCGTTAAACTTAGTGTAGATAACTCCCGGTACGCTTTTATAGGCAATAGCATCATTGCCACCCACACCTGTGCCAAATTTTGAGGTGATAATAATTAAACCCCCGCTGGCTTCGGTACCATAAACATTTAAAAAGCTGCCACTTTTTAAAACTTCCACGGTTTCTACGTCCGCTACGTTTACACTGGCTAAATTATCGGCAGTAGTAAAAACCCCATCCAGCATAAACCTTATCGGCGGTATAGCGGTTAAAGATTTACTCAGGCCCATAGCAAAATATACGCTGCTTTGGCCATGAACAATGCCCGGTATTTTATTGATCATACAGTCGTACAGGTCCAAACAATCCTGCAGGTCTTTGGCGCTAATTACCTGGTCGGCATGCCCGGCGCCGTTCAGGTTTGACGAGTGCGTTACCGTAGCCACCCACGGCGCATTTTCTGTACCGGCGTTTTTGCGCTCTTTAATGGTAACTTCTTTTAAGTTAATGTTTTTACCGTTGTTAACTTTTATGGTATCGCCAACCGGGGCGGTAAATGTGCCGTTGAAACCCTTTGTAGTTATTACAAGTATTTTGTCATTTGGATTTTTCTGGCCTTTTGAATCTTCATTAGGAACACCATATACTGTTTGAAGCGCTTTGGATTGCATTACTTTTATATCTTCAACCTGATCTATAGTAACTATATCATCAATATTATCACCGGGCTTCATTAACTGCCCGTTAATAACTACCGGCATGGGTGTTGGGTTAGGAGCATATAAACCTTGTTTTAATGCTACCGGGTCGTACAGTTTGCCGTTTTTATAGTATAAAGAAGGGTCTTTTGCGGGTAGCGCGGTTGCTATGCTTGCATAGTTTTGCAATACATCACCTGTTACTACCATATTGGGCCTTAATGTTCCAAACAGGTTTGATTGGTCCGGTTTATCAACTGCACGCTCTTTAATATTAACATCTTTAAGTACGTTGGTTTTGTCGAAAGCTATGGCGTTACCGGTATTTTTAAGTGTTAAAGTATCGGTACCTGCAAAGCGTTTGGTGGTGACTACTATAACCGGCCTGGTTGTTTTTGTGCCGCCTACCAGGGTTATATTCTCTACATCGGCAGGGTCCAATACGCGCAGGTGCCCTATGGCAACCTCCATACCATTCACTACGGCCTTACGTATAGGTACGAGGTCATATTCAAGCCCGCCGCCCTTGTAATATACGCCGGGTATTCTATATTGAGCAGCTTCATAAACCGAATTATAATTGCGGGCCTGCGTCATGTTTAAATTAAACTGGTAAGCTGTGCCGTAGGCATTGTATTTATTATCTGGTAATACCGTTTTTGCACTTACGGTTACCTCTTTCAGATCTTTAGTATTAGCGGTGTTGGCTTTTATGCTTGCCGCCACCTGGGCTACATCTACGCTGCCTGCTTCGTCTTTATTATTTTCGCTCGCGGCCATACGTAAAAAGGGCGGGATACTATTTTCGCTGATATCGGCGATATTACTTTTAAAGATAACCGGTACAGTATGGTTATTGTCTAATGAGATATTTACGTTTTTGCCGTCATTGGCTTTACGGGCTTCTATCACCAGCTTGGTACTATCATTAAAATCTACATTGTGCAAAGCGAATTTACCCTCGGCATCGGTAACCGTATCTAAAGCCAGCGCATTAGCCAGCGCCAACACTTTCAAACTGCCTTTTATCACCGGTTTGCCGTTGGCGGACGTAAGCTGCCCTGAAATAGATAATGATTTTTCCGGCTGATAATTAATAGTCGGGTAATTACCCGCGATAACCGATTTCCATTCAAACCTGCGGTAACCCTGGGTAAGCATTAACGCATCCAGGTCAGCCCGCGACTGAACGGGATCATTGTTAGTATTAAAATAATAGTTGGGTTCTTCAATATAGCCCTTCAGATCAGAAGTCAACAGCATATTGGAAAGGATGGTGCTTTCGTTGTTATCGTTCGCGGTTAAACGGTCCTCATTATAAACCGATACCGAAAAACTACCCAAAGCCGGCTTGCCGTTATTATCTTTAGCACTAAACGCCATATTTACTTTCTCTTTAGCGCCAAAACTTGTTTTTGGTGCCGATAGATCCAGGTTAAGCATATCCGTATGGTTTTGGATAAATACCACCCGTTCATTCAAAGGCTCATCAGCAGCAGAAAATAACGTAAACTGGGCTATACCAGATGGAAACCTGCTTTTAGGAACCGAGATAGTAAAAGAAGGATTATCCAGTTTACCGGCAGCATTAAAATAAACTGCTCCGCCCGATTGACCTACTACGTAAAAAGCATTACCCTGCTTTTCCTGCAAAGTAGCGGCATTGGTCGCTATACGAATAGAAAGCATTAACGAATCATTACTGTTGACTGCAAAAACAAAACCTTTGGCAGCAGCCACAGGCAGCGGAACATTAACCGCTTTATCATCAGCAGTAACCTTAGCGGTATACGTTTTACCGCTTTGCGGGGTAAATGCAAAAACACCCATGCCCGCGTGTTGCGAAGAAAAATAAGCCACCTCGTTATTCTCATT
>Ga0206854_1146_pt1 | contig 18230 bp, 12 predicted proteins | sample Alteio_BWOrgCont_50_FD_152870 | JGI IMG/M metagenome (GOLD analysis project Ga0206854, IMG submission 152870) | Enriched cells from forest soil in Barre Woods Harvard Forest LTER site, Petersham, Massachusetts, United States -... | ecosystem: Environmental > Terrestrial > Soil > Temperate forest >...
CAAAGATGGCGCAGCTGCCATCGCGTTGCTACAATCTTCAAAATTTAATCTTTACATACTGGATGTAATGCTGCCCGACATAAATGGTATTGAGTTATGCAGACAAATACGGCGCAATGACACCACTACGCCCATATTAATACTAACCGCGCTAGACCAGATAAACAATAAGGTTGAAGGACTAAAAGCCGGGGCCGATGACTACCTGGTTAAACCCTTTCATTTTAGCGAATTGCTTGCACGTATAGAGGCGTTATTAAGGCGGCAAATGATAAACCGGAATAGTAACAATGATCAAACCCTAACTTTTGACGACCTTAAATTAGATACCTGGAGCAATGTTGTAGAAAGAGCAGGCATACCTATTACCTTAACGGCTAAGGAATATACACTATTAGAGTTATTTATGCGCAATCCAAATAAAATACTATCCAGGGAATATATTGGTGAGGAGGTTTGGAAGATAGATTTTGATACCGGTACAAATTTTATTGATGTGTATGTGAATTATTTGCGCAAAAAAATAGAAAAAGGATTTAAAAGTAAACTGATACATACCGTTATTGGTATGGGGTATATTTTAAGAGCGGATAAATAGCAATGAAAATAAAGAACCGCCTTGCACTATACTTTGCACTCATAACCGCGGTAACGCTCACCATAGCGCTTATTATTATCTATATAAGTTTTAATTCACTTGTACGTACCGATTTTTATAGCCGGTTAAATGACCGCGCCAAAGTAGTAGTGCAGTTATACTTTAAGGCCGATGAAATATCGTCCGACTCATTGGGAAATGTGCAGAAAAGATTTTCACGCCAGCTATCGGGCGAGGTTATAAGAATATATAATGACAAGAACCAACCGGCTATTATAAAAGAAACTCCGCCCGGGTGGAGTAACAATATAATTGAATCGGTGAGGCGCAAAAGGGAAATTGCTTTTAATGAGGGTAACCGCCAAACCGTAGGTAGTTACGTTAATGATAACCAGGGAAATTTTGTGGTTTTGGTATCCGCCATTGATGTGCAGGGCAATAAAAGGCTTAATGATCTTGTAGAAATTATGGCCATACTATTCATCGGTACATTGGCTGCATTATTTGTTATAGGCCGGTGGTTTGCCCAAAAAGCGCTTACACCTATTGATAATGTAGTGGCCCAAATGCAAATGGTTAGGGCAAGTAACCTTAGCCTGCGTATTGACGAAGGAAACGGGCGGGACGAAATAAGCACATTGGCTCAAAATTTTAATCGCTTGCTAAGCCACCTTGAAAATGCTTTTGAATTGCAGCAAAGTTTCGTTACTAATGCTTCGCATGAATTACGCACACCGGTAACCAGTATTATTGGCGAGGTGGAAGTGGCCTTGCATAAGGCCCGCACTCCCGAGGAGTACCGGCAATTGTTAACATCGGTATTAACAGATGCAGAACGGTTAAAAGAAACCATTACCGGTTTACTAGAGCTTGCGCAGGTTGATATGAACTTTACTCAAGCCATTTTAAGCCCGATAGCTATTGATGAATTAATATGGGAACTTGATGAGTATTGGACAAAACGAATAGGCAAAAGCTATTTTAACGTCAATATACTGCACTTGCCAGAAGATCCTGATAAATTATTATTGGCTGCCAATAAATCATTATTAACTATAGCCTTGAATAATATTATTGGTAATGCCTATAAGTTTTCTGATAATAAACCGGTGCAATGCGACCTTTACGTTGACGAAGAAAAGATCAATATCCGTATAACAGACCACGGCATAGGTATCCCTGCAAAAGAACATAAAAAAGTATTTAGATCTTTTTACCGCGGTACAAATGTAAAGGGCTATACAGGCAATGGTATAGGGCTGTATGTTACCGGTAAGATCGTCGAGCTTTTTGGTGGCACTATCAATATCGACTCGACCGGCGCTAAGGGAACTGCCATTGTTATGGAATTTTTGAGGCGCTGATAAATTCTAATCTCTTTCTAATGAGTTTTCTAAGTTACTGTGATAGGTATAATGTAAATTCGCTTTTCAATACTAATCCAGTCGCAAGCGGCTAATTATTACAATAATTTAATATCCCCTATTATATTTTTGAGGTTTACGAAAAGCGATGCGCCCTTTGGAGTATCGCTTTTGTTTTTATAGGCCATTTGTATAAACCAATTGTTGTTTTTTACATACACATACTGTATATAATAATAGAAAACTGTACAATATTTTGAAGTTTAGTTAATATATACCCCTGAAAAAGCCCGACAGCGATACATCAAAATAGTAACAAACTTTACGTAAAGTTTCTATACGTATATCAATTTTCCCCGATTCGAGCCGCGCGATATTAATGTTGGTATCGCTGTAAAATTTCTCCTGGGTAACCTGGTTTTGCCGCCTAAGCCTTTTAATTTGCAGCGAAACCTTTTTCTTAAAGGCGTTGTCTGAATTGCTAAGATATTCAAAATCAGTTAGTAACATAACTTATCAGGCTTAATAGCGTTGCTTACTTATATAACCGTGCTAAAGTATACATTAAATTAACAGACTTTTGTAAAAATACTTATACGTCTATTTTTTATTTCCATTTTCTGACGTATAAGTCATTGTTGCTATGAAATTATGGCTCTACATTTGTTGCGTGGTGATTGGCCCTGCCTAACTGTGAAAATATAAAACAACATCTACCTATAAAAACATTTGTTTTGAATTCTCAGGCGCCCAAGCTGAGTAGTAATTGTTCTTTGTTTTGGGTTTAATCAATAGTTTAAATTAATTAGGGGAAAGGGAGCTTCAAAAAGGCTCTCTTTTTTTGTGTAAAGAATTATTTACTATGCACGCATAGTAAATAATCGTACCTTTGCGCATTGTTTTTATGGCGAATTGAGAAACCGCCCGCAGAATCAACTGTACCAACCAAATAACTTATAATATATGTATTTCGACTTATCAGAAGAGCACATAATGATACGCCAGGCCGCGCGTGACTTTGCACAGAAAGAATTATTACCCGGTGTAATTGAACGCGACGAGCATCAAAAATTTCCAACCGAGCAAGTTAAAATGTTGGGCGAACTGGGCTTTTTAGGCATGATGGTTTCGCCGCAATATGGCGGGAGCGGTATGGATGCCATATCATACGTGCTGGTTATGGAAGAACTTTCAAAAATCGATGCATCGGCATCGGTAGTAGTTTCTGTAAATAACTCACTGGTATGTTATGGATTAGAGAAATTTGGTACCGAAGAACAAAAACAGAAATACCTGGTGCCACTGGCAACGGGCCAAAAAATAGGTGCCTTTTGCTTATCAGAACCTGAAGCGGGATCTGATGCAACATCGCAACAAACTACTGCTATTGACATGGGCGATCACTACCTGTTAAATGGCACCAAAAACTGGATAACTAACGGCAACTCGGCATCAACTTATTTGGTAATAGCACAAACCCATGTAGAGAAACGCCATCGCGGCATCAACGCGTTGATAGTTGAAAAAGGTATGCCTGGATTTGAAATAGGTGCTAAAGAAAATAAATTAGGTATACGTGGCTCAGACACCCACTCGCTGCATTTTACTGATGTAAAGGTCCCTAAAGAAAATCGCATTGGCGAAGAAGGCTTCGGGTTTAAGTTTGCCATGAGTACGTTAGATGGCGGCCGTATAGGTATTGCATCGCAAGCTTTGGGTATAGCATCAGGTGCTTATGAAATGGCGCTTAATTATTCAAAAGAAAGAAAAGCATTTGGTAAAACCCTTGCCGATTTGCAAGCCACTCAATTCAAACTGGCGGATATGGCTACCGAAATTGAAGCTTCCCGTTTGCTATGCTTAAAAGCGGCCTGGTTAAAAGATCAGGGTCTGCCGTATGCGCAGGCAAGCTCTATGGCTAAATTATATGCGTCACAAACCGCCATGAAAACCACTATTGAAGCTGTGCAGATACATGGCGGTTATGGCTTTGTAAAAGAGTACCATGTGGAGCGCTTAATGCGCGATGCCAAAATAACGCAGATATACGAGGGCACATCTGAAATTCAGAAGATTGTCATTTCGCGCGAGGTGCTGAAATAGCAACTTTGTTTTTCTATATATTTGATAAACATTCAAGTCTATCATATCATGAAAAATAAAGCCTGCCTTTTTATTGCCGTTTTTACGTTGTTATTTACCAGCAGTTTTGCTCAAACCAAATTAAGTACAGGCGTGTGGCGCGGCGTTTTAAAAACGGCCTCGGGTGTCGATGTTCCCTTCAATTTTGAAGTAACCAATGTTTCGGGCAAAACGCATATCGCTATTATTAATGGCGACGAACGTTTTAAGGTGGATAACATCACCCAAAAAAAGGATTCAGTTTTTATCATAATGCCTTTGTTTGATTCTGAGTTCAGGTTAAAGTTGGCCGGTGGGGAATTAACCGGTCGCTGGATAAAACACTTAGGCGATAAAGATGATGTGATGAATTTCAAAGCCACACCAAACACGCCATGGCGCTTTTTTAAACCGGGCGGCAAGCCGGGCATAAATGTAAGCGGCAGGTGGGCAGGCATGTTCGGCGATAAAAAAATACAAACCGTTGGCGAGTTTAAACAAACAGGCGATAGGTTAACAGGCACATTCTTATCAAACAGCGGCGATTACCGCTACCTGGAAGGAACCGTGCGCGATAATGAACTATATCTTTCCTGCTTTGATGGAGGCCATGCCTTTACCTTTACCGCAAGGGTTGATGGTGGTAAATTGACAGCCGGTAAATTCTACGCAGGTTTAAGCAGCATTGATAACTGGTCGGCAGTAAAAAATCCTAATGCCAAACTGCCTGATTCGTATTCACTCACTTCATTAAAACCCGGGTATAAAAAACTGGCTTTCAGCTTTCGCGATACAAAAGGTAAAACGGTTTCATTAACCGATGCCCGTTTTAAAAACAAGGTGGTTATTGTACAAATAATGGGTTCATGGTGCCCAAATTGTATGGACGAAACCAACTACTTTGTAAATACTTATTACAAAAAATATCACGCCAAAGGTGTTGAAATTGTAGGCCTGGCATATGAACGCACTACCGACTTTAAAAAATCGCAACGGACATTGGCGCAGCTTAAGGCACGATTTAATATGCCATACCCGGTATTAATTACCGGCTATACCAATGCTGCCGGCGAACAAATAAAAAGCCTGCCTATGCTGGCTGAGTTTAAAGGTTTCCCAACCACCATAATCATCAACAAAAAAGGCGAAGTAGCTAAAATACATACCGGTTTTAGCGGTCCAGGTACTGGCAATTACTACATTGAATTTACCAAAGAGTTTGAAGGGTTGACGGATAATTTATTGGCGGAAAAATAAACAACCTGTCATTCTGAGCCAGGGCGAAGAATCTTATTCAACAGACAGGCAAACGCTGTACTTATCGCGCGTATAAGATCCTTCACTCCGTTCAGGATGACAATTGGCTTAGGATATAATAAGGTTTAGGTTATCAATTACTTTTGTGCCGCCAACTCGGCTCCTTTCATCATATTCTTAGTACTCTCGGCCAGGCGAATGAATTCGGCACGGTAGCCGTCATCGTCTTTTCCTTTAGCGGTTTTAGCCATACTGATCAATTGATCAAAATTTGCATTTTGCTTAAATTGCGAATCACGTAATAACAGCCCATATTCTGCCACAGCTGCCGCAAACTTAAAGTCGATAGAAGTTTTATCTGCACTAACCGGCTTATCATTTACTATGGCCAATTCCAGTTTGCTTACATCCGATTGCGGATCTTTATAACGGAACTTAACGGTCATCACTTCAGCTGATGAATTGACGCTTTTTGATTCCGCAGGTTCCTGGTATTTCAATGGATCTACACTGGCGGTAAAGCTGTCCTTTACACCAACAGGAATGATCTCATATAATGCGGTAACGGTATGCCCCACACCCATATCGCCTCCAATTTTAGCATCATTATTAAAATCTTCTTTTGCCATCAGCCTATCCTCGTAACCCAATAAGCGATAGGCCTGCACCTTTGCCGGGTTAAATTCTACCTGCAATTTCACATCCTTGGCTACAGTAAACAATGTGCCGCCAAATTCTGATACTATTGATTTTGTGGCCTCGGTAATATTATCAATATAAGCATAATTGCCATGTCCCTTATCGGCCATACGTTCCATTTTGCTATCCTTTAAATTACCCATGCCAAAGCCAAGGATAGATATACTTACACCGCTGCCGCGTTCTTCCTCAATCAACTGCTCCATATCCTTGTCGCTTGATGCGCCTACGTTAAAATCGCCATCGGTAGCTAAAATGATACGGTTATTGCCGCCTTTTATAAATTTTTTCTTCGCAATATCGTAAGCCATCATAATGCCCGCGCCGCCTGCTGTCGAGCCACTTGCAGTTAACTTGTCAATCGCATCTTTAATTTTTTCCTTCTCGTTACCGGGTGTCGATTCTAATTTTACACCCGCCTCACCTGCATACACTACTATGGCTACATTATCGATCGGCCTTAACTGGTCTACCAGCATTTTCATGGCAGGCTTGACCAATGATAGTTTATTTGCTTCGGCCATTGAGCCGGATACATCCAATAAAAACACCAGGTTCGACGGTGGAAGCTTATCCAGTTTTACTTCTTTAGCTTTAAGGCCTATACGCACCAGTTGGTGCTGTGGGTTCCATGGCGCGACCGACAGTTCGGTTTGAATAGCAACGGGCTTGCCGCTTTCAGGTTCCGGCAGGTCGTAATGAAAATAGTTGATCATTTCTTCTATCCGCACCGCGTTTTTGGGTGGTAACTGACCACTATTAATATATCTGCGTACATTACTGTACGATGCCGCATCAACATCGGCCGAAAAGGTAGATAGCGGTGTGGTTATCGGATCCTCAAATTTATTTTCAACAATGCGGCTGTAGGATTCATTTCCTGAGTTGGCAAATGGTGGTGCATAAGCTTTATTTAAAACATTAGCGCCTGCACTTTTTTGGGTGGGCGATGTAATGGTTGTGACTGCCCCTGTTACCGAAGCCTTTTTTTGAGTGCCATAACCAGCAACCACAACCTCACTTAACTGATTCCCCGTTTTTGTAGCCTGGTCGCCGTAATCATCTATCACTTGTATTTTTTCTACAATATCGGCAGGTAGACTTTGTATTGCCTGTTCAAGTTTGCCGCCTGCCGGATCTTTGGCATATAAATGATTTTTGGATACTGCGTTATTTATATGAGTGACCGTACCATCTGTATTTACCTCAAAACCTTCCATTTTTTTCAAAAGCTCGTCGCGAGTGGTATTCTCTCTAACCTTATAATCGCTTGCCTTGTATTCTACTGTGTCTGTTTTATAAAATGCGTTCCCTATTCCTTTGATATTTACAGCGCCAAGCATTTTTGAATTTTGATCGGGAGGGTTTTTGGTTAAATGCACGTCCAGTATATTGTTTTTGCCAATGGCAAGCGTATCGCTTTTATACCCCAATGCCGAAAATATAAGTCGGCTTTTATTATCAGTAACGGCAATAGAATAATTGCCTTTGGCGTCGGTGTGCTCGTATGTCAATGTGCCCTCGGCCTGCACTTGTACACCCGGTATAGGCAAATTATCATCCGCGGCGTAAACAGTACCTTTAACCTGTATAATTTTAACCAGGGTAAAGGCAACAAGCCCTGCCGCGCCGGCAATAAATAATAAAAAGAAAGCCTTCTTAAAAGCTACATCCAGCCATCCCGGCCAGAATATAGAAGAGTTTGATTTTGACATTAGGTTAAGTTTTAAATGTTAATACATCGGTACAAAAAATATTTCTGCACCGCATTTATGGAATTATACCCGTAGGATGCATCTTATTATTGATTTCCATAAATCGCATAAAAAAATTATTTTGTAGCTGTTAATGAACTTTCTAAAAGGCCCGCGTAAAACCACTGATCTAGCAGACGAAAGCTTGCTGCAGCAATACCGTAAAAGCGGCGACATTGCGCTGCTTGGGATTTTGTATGAAAGGTATATGCACCTGGTTTATGGTGTTTGCTTAAAATATTTAAAAGACGAGGAAGTAAGCAAGGATGCGGTGATGCAGATATTTGAGGAACTGATAACCAAAGTTAACCGGCATGACATTAAGCAATTTAAAAGCTGGTTATATGTATTAAGCCGCAACTTTTGCCTGATGCAGATACGTTCAGGCAAAAAAATGCAAGTGGAATCTTTGGATAACCTTATGGAATTTGCCGATGAACTGCATCTTGATGATGAACGTGAAGAGGATATTACCGCTTTAGAGCGTTGTAAACAAAAGCTGCCCGAAGCACAAAAAATAAGTGTCGACCTGTTTTATATGGATGGCAAATGTTATAAAGAGATAGCGGATGATACGGGCTATACCCTGAATGAGGTTAAAAGCTACATCCAGAACGGGAAAAGAAATTTAAAAATTTGTTTGGAGAAAAATCGTGAGCGCTAAAAAGACCGACATATCGCAAATGCAGACGTACCTTAACCGGGAACTTGACAGCAAAGCTATGCACCGTATAGAGCGTGAGGCACAGAACGATCCGTTTTTAATGGACGCGCTGGAAGGCTACGAAGCAGTAGGAAATGATCAACAGGCAAATTTAAATGAATTGCAACAACGCCTGGGCAAGCGTGTAGAAACGAAAAAAGAGCGCAATATTATTTTATGGCGCATTTTACCCATAGCAGCCTGTTTATTAATAGCGCTTACCGTTGGCTACTGGTATTTTGCCCCCAAACCTGTTAAACAACAATTAGTTATTAATGCGTTACAGGGCAAAATAATGGTACAACCTCCTGTTCAACAACCAATAATAGAAGAGGCAAAACCAGGTAGAATTGCAACCAAACATAAAGATGAAATTGCACAAGTAACTTCGCCTGTTACTTCAGAACCAAAAGAGTTATTATCGGCTAAACGTGAGACTATACCGGAACAAAGGGCCATAACTTATAAAACAGATACTGTTGAATATAAAGCCAGTGATTATAAGGTAAGGGATAAATCAACCGTTGATGAATTGCTTAAAAAAATGGAAGGTTTTGAGGTAAATGCCGATGGCAGCGTAACGCACATGGGGCAGGCGGTGACTAAGGCACGCCTAAGCGGTAAAGATTACGCCGGGGGCGATATGGCTAAAGCTATTCAAAGCCTGCCTGCCGATATTGTAGAAAAAATACAGGTGATAGACGATTATGGCGACCAGGCGTCAAAAGCCGGCGTTAAAGGTGGCGATCCGACTAAAATATTGAATATAACTGCTGACAGCAGCAAGAAAAAATTAATAGCGGTTAATAAAACGGCAACCACTCAGCAGTTAAAGGAAGTGCCGATAAACAATTCGTTGGCCGAAGTAGTAGTTACGGGCTATGGCATGCAAAAGAAAAGTATGGTAACAGGAGCAGCGGCTACAACCATTACTCCATCGCAATTGATTACCCCTATCGATACCGTCCCCGCAAAAGAGGCAAGGCCTTCAATTGGCAGGGAGGCTTATAACAAATATTTAAATGAGAATGCAGTAGCTATTGATGGCAAAACGGGTACGGTTAGGTTGGCATTTTTAGTAGGCCCTGCAGGAGCAATAACCAATATGCGGGTGCAAAAAGGATTAAGTAATGACGCGGATAAAAAAGCCATTAGCTTAATATTAACCGGCCCTAAGTGGATACGTGGCACAAATGGTAAAGAAACCATATTAAAGATTATCTTTCATAAAAAATAAGGTTCTCCATTTATAACGGCAGGGCAATTAAATCTTGACATTCCCTACACAACCCCTTGCTTATTTTTGTGTTTTATTTAGATATGACCACAAAAAACATCCGCTTAAGCGTATTAGATCAATCGCCCGTTAGAAAAGGTGTTGATGCAGAAACAGCCGTACAAGAAACCATCGCGTTAGCAAAACTTACTGATGAATTGGGCTATACCCGTTTCTGGGTATCAGAACACCATAACACGGCTATGCTGGCCGGGTCAACACCCGAGGTTTTGATAGCGCATTTAGCGGGTCAAACTAAAAATATACGTATTGGCTCAGGAGGTATCATGATGCCAAACCATAGTACCTTAAAAGTTGCCGAAAATTTCCGAATGCTGGAAGCGCTGTTCCCCGGGCGTATTGACCTGGGGATGGGCCGCGCACCAGGAACGGATAGAATAACAGCGTCAATACTAAACCCATCAAATCAATTTAAAGAACAAGATTTTGTAGAACAGTTAATGGATCTGCAAAACTACTTTCATGATACCGGTGACCCCGGAACTATACAGGCGCGCATACGCGCCATTCCGCAAATTAAAACAGTACCTGATATGTGGCTGTTAAGTTCAAGCGGGCAAAGCGGTTTGTTTGCAGCGCATTTTGGTATGGGATTTTCCTTCGCGCATTTTATAAATCCTGTTGGTGGACCGCAAAACGTTGCTATGTATAAGGATCGTTTCAAACCGTCACAAGACCTGCAAACACCTGAAGCCAACATGGCTATTTTTATATTTTGTTCGGAAGATGAGGAAAAGGTAATGCGCCATAAAGCCGTTATGGACCATCGTTTTTTGCAATTTGAAAAAGGCACAGTAGGTGCCCCAATAGGTTATGATGACGTTAAAAATGAAGAATACACTTTAGCTGAACAGGATCGTATCCGCTACAACCGCCAGCGCGTAGTTGCCGGTACGCCTGAAAAAGTAAAAGCCAGGCTAACCCAATTGGCAGATAGTTATGATGTAGATGAAATTATAGCCGTAACCATTACCGAGGATTTTAACGACAGATTGGAATCTTATAAATTACTGGCCCAAATGTTTGAGTTGAAATGAAAACAGTTTACCTGCCGCGTTAAGCAGGTAAACTGTAATAGTAATTTTTAAAGCAGCCTGAAAGTAATGCTGAACGACAACATACCCGGGTCAAAATTGGCTTTTATTTGGCTGCCGCCGTTATAACTCAAATTATATGTTTTTGTATTGGTGGTCATATATCCTAAAGAAAAACCAAAGTCGTTGGTAAAAAACCTTAGATAGCCACCATAAGTAAATATAAAATCACTATTGGCCGATGTCAGCATATTACCCACTGCGTAAGCGTCATCGGTTGATACGGTAACGTTTTTATTGGTTATGGCAAATTTACCGGGAGTAAACATACCTGCGGTTGGCTGCAGAACCAATATGGCACCCGGTTTTTTAATTAAATAAGGACCAAAACCTAATGTTGCAGATAATTCACCACCCATAGTTGGGTTACTTATATTACTTGCAGGCTGGTTTACCACGCTGGCTATGGTATTAATGCTGGCCGGCTGATAAAATATATATTCGGCCTCTACCATAACCTGGAAAGCATCTAACCATAGCGGGGCAAGCAATGTTGGCCCAACGCCATACTTTCTGTAACTATTGGCTGTATTTGCAGGATATATGCCATTTGCACCCAGCCAAAAGTTTCCTTCATCCCTGTCGGGGTCAAACTCTCTTGACCGCTTTACATTTTGCATGGCGCCTGCAAAGTCACTGACAGATTTTTCTACGGCTGCTTTATTTTTCGCACTTTCCTGTGCTTGCGCATCTGCTATAGCTTTCTTTTGCTCGGCAGTTGCTCCGCCCGGCCTTGTTGCATTTAGCTGAGCTTCGCCTAAAAGCCTTGCACGGGTAATAGCGTCATTGTTGGGATCATTTACCTGGTTTAAATATTGTTGTGTTTGCGCTTGTACAGCGGGGTCATTTTTAGGAGCTGCTTGTTGCTGTTGCGGTGCATTGGCAGGTTGAGCCGTTTTTGGTTTATTTGAAGACAAATCGGGCATTGCATCTTTAATTTTATCCATTAAGCCTGGTTTTGCTGCAGGCTTTTGATCGCCCACTTTTGGCCCCAGCATTTCGCCGTTATTGCTGATAGGCACTTCCGATCCATCATCTTGTATGGCAAATAACTCAAGCTTCTTTATACCCAGCCCGGATATCCTGTCGCGGGTTTTGTTGCCGTTATACCCTTCTACCAATACCTCGCGGCCCGGGCAATCCTTATCACTGGCCGAGCTAACAAGCCCGGTAGCATCACTTCCAAAACCTTGAGGTAGCTCTTCGGGCTTATCTGTATTAACCGGTGTGAACGAACCATATTTCTTAACGGTAAAATCAACATTTGAAGTCACTTCGTTCCCGCAGGTTAAAGTAGCTACAAACACCGCTTTTACGTGTATATCATAAAAAATGTCGCTGTAAAAATTTGCGGCAAAAAATTGCTGGGCATAGCCCCAGTCTCCTGTTTTACAGTATAATTCAAATCTTACCTTGCCAAAAGTTTCCCTAATGGCCGGTTTCCACCTGGGCGCGGCAAAGGCCTGCGCAAAAGTGTTGTGCGAAAACAATAACGCAATTGCTAAAATGTAAAGTGATTTTTTCATTGTTGGTTGTGGGTTTATATTTCCTGTTGTGAGTTGATTATTTATGGTATTTTTTCGCAGCCGGGGCGCTTCAAAAAAAATGTAATTGCTTAAGTAAAAAAATACCCATTTATAGGTATTTTTCGTGGCTAGTAAAATGGCTTTCATTCTATTGGCCTGTGTTGCACCACAAAAGTGTTGGTTTATGCAATAAGCCCATACCGTTAAAACACGGATAATACACCGTACTTTCACTGTGATTCCATACGTGTTTAGCTATTATTTTAGCAGAATAAATAAATACACCATGAAACTTGAACTATTTAATGACGAGGCTAACAAGATATGGAAAAGGCATGCCGGCAATTCGGTATCAGATCTACTGCAACTGGAACTGGATCTATACAAAAAGCTTTTAAACTTTTTCCAGGCAGGCGACTATTATTATTACATTTTTAATTTTAAAACTTTTGACCTTGATGTGGTAAGCCCGGGTATTGAGTCGGTTTTGGATTATTCGCCTGCCGATGTTACCCTTCCGTTCCTTATGGATAAAATGCACCCCGATGATATGCCCTGGTTTTTAGCTTTTGAGGATAAAACATCGCATTTCTTTTCGGGGCTACCTGCCGATAAGATAATGAAGTATAAAAACAGGTATGACTATCGCTTAAAAAAGAAGGATGGAACGTATGTGCGGATATTGCACCAGGCCGTAATAGCCCAAATGGATGAAGACGGCAGTTTGATAAGAACATTAGGTGTGCATACCGATATTACGCATCTCAAAAAGGACGGCAAGCCCGTAATGTCATTAATAGGGATGGATGGCGAACCGTCTTACCTGGATATTGATATAAAAATTCCGTTTATAAAAAGTAAGGAAACATTAAGCGCCCGCGAGAAACAGGTACTTGCCTTATTAATTGAGGGCAAAGTAAGCAAAGAGATAGCAGGCCTGTTGAACATTAGCAAGCAAACGGTTGATACGCACCGCAAAAATATGATACGTAAAAATAATTTGACCAATACCAGCGAGCTAGTTGGCAAAGCTATAAGCAAAGGCTGGCTTTAACGGGTTAATGGTTTAAATAGAAACAGGTGCGCTAATTACCCTTTTCTTTTCTCTGGGCCATATCACCGTATAAAAAACAATAATGCCAATTGTGATGGTTAGTGCTGCCAGCGCAATAAATTGCCATTTGCTGGTGAACAAAATAAACAGCCAGATAATAATGCCGATAACTGCGGGCAACGGATACAGCCACATTTTATAAGGACGAATATCATTTGGTTTATTTTTATGCCAAAACATAACCCCGGCCGACTGCCCAATAAATTGCACCACAATGCGCATGGTGAGTATGGTGGTTATCACATCGCTTAATCTAAACAAAAGGCTGAACGCGAATCCAATTCCGCCCAATACCAGTAACGATATATAAGGGAAATTTTTCGTGGGATGCAGTTTGCCAAAGGCCGGGAAAAAGTTACCATCTAAAGCTGCGGCATAAGGTATGCGTGAATAGCCCAGCATTACTGCAAACAACGACGCAACGGCTATTATCAAAATTAATCCGGTAGCTATTTGCGCTATTTGGTGATTATATATTTGCTCGAAATAAGCGCTGACTATAAAGTTCGACCCGGCAATTTTTTGCCATGGCATGGCGCCTAATATCATTATCTGCATACCTAAATAAAGCAGCGCAATGCCGCCTACCGAAATAAATATGCTACGCGGAATGTTGCGCTCAGGATTTTTAATTTCCCCGCCCAAATGACATACGTTATAATAGCCCAGGTACGAGTAAACTGTTTTTAGCGATGCCTGCCCTAGTCCAACAAAAAAAATGGGGGTAAGGTCAAAAGCGTCTTTGCTATAACCAAATGCCCAATGCGTATTAAAATGACTAAACCCCGATCCTATCAACCATAAAAATGTTCCGCCTGTAATGGTCCATAATAAAATAGAGATTTTGCCTATGCTGCTAATTTTGCGGTAAAGCAATGCGGTTACTAAAATAACCAATGCACCACTTACCACTTTTTGCTGTATGCTGGTTAATGGAAGCAGGTAAGTTAAATATTGCGAAAAGCCAATAGATGCGCTGGCTACCACTAAAGGCGCCTGTATAATGGTTTGCCAAACCAGCAGGAACGACATCATGCGGCCAAATTTTTTATTGCCATATACGTTTTGCAGGAAAACGTAACTGCCACCAGCCTGCGGCCATTTGGCGCCCAGCTCGGCCCAAACAGAACCATCTAAAAAAGCAAGCAAAGCGCCCAACAGCCACGCTAAAATACATTGCGGCCCCTTCATGGCGCCCACAATTAACGATACGGTAACAAACGGGCCAATGCCCACCATATCTATCATGTTAATGGCAGTTGCCTGTGTAAGTGATAAGCTGCGTTCTAATTTGCCGGTTGCTGCCATTTAACGGGTTAATAAATTGTAGGCAATATAAGCGCAAAATTTTACTTCCTTATTTTTCAAAGTAAATTTCGTGTCATCTTGATACTGCTAAGATTAATAATATTTAGCGCGAGGTTTTATTCACAATACATGGCAGGTGTTATTTTGCCACATATCCTCCGGATATAATACCCTGGTAAGGAGAGCCGGGTAAAGTATTGCAAATAGTCAAACCGTTAAAAAAGCATAGCCCATCGGGATCACTTATTCTATCACCTTTATTACTATTTAATACGGTGGTAACCATCCCCAGGGTATTTATCATACGGATGGTTGAAGTATAAGGCCCGGTTGAATTATTATAATTACTGTCGCTCACAAAAATATCACCCAAAAAATCTACTGTTATCCCTTTAGGATAATTAAATTGAGCGGCTATTCCAATACCATCGGCAAAGCCCGCTACACCACTACCGGCAAGTGTAGTTACTGTACCTGATGGCGAGATCTTCCGGATATTGTGGTATTTCGTATCACTTACATAGATATTGCCCGCTGCATCTATTGTAATTCCGTAAAGATCGCCAAATGTTGCCGATGTACCCTGCCCGTCTGTATGCCCATCGGCACCACTGCCGGCAAGTGTAGATACCATGCCACCGGTTGTTATTTTTCGTATACGATGGGCATCGTTAACATACAGGTTTCCTGCTGCATCGGCAATCATGTCACGTGGTGCCACAAATTGCGCCGCAGTGCCTTGTCCGTCTGCATACCCCGAAACTCCGTTCCCGGCAAATACGGTGGCTGGGTTTCCATATTGATATATCCTGAAATCATTTGACCCCACCGCAAAATTATTGGTTAACCCCCAAATTTTTACTCCAGCCGGTACCCGTTGATCATATCCGCCAGATGACCACACAAATTGACCAACAAAGCCCTCTCTGCTATATGACTGATAATAAACAGAATCGGCTTCTGCATCGCCGTTCATTTCATAGGAGTAATCATAACCCGCACTATAACTCCAGATGCTAATGTGTTTAAGATTAATTGGTTGAAGAAGATTTGTCGCAATAGAATAAACACTAAAACTGGTAGTTATACTTACGCCATTGGTATTTAATATAAGTGGGCCCGATGTGGCATTTACAGGTACACTAACCGTTATGGTTGTAGCTGTTTCTGAATTAATTATCGCAGGTACACCGTTAAACGTGATGCTGCTACCGGCAACGTTTGGGCTAAAGTTAATACCACTTATTGTAATTACAGTAGTGGGCATTGCACCCGTGACGTTTATGCCTGTAATAACACTCGAGCCCAGGTTTATTTGCCTGGTAATACTATCTGTACTGCGGCCATTACTTACTATCAATTTTACCATATATGGAGTAGTAGCCGAATAAGTGGCAGCGGTATAGGTATGTGTAGGATTGGGATCGAATGAAAGAGTACCGTCGCCAAAATACCAGGTATAAGATGTTGCCAGGTGAGATTTATTTGTAAAATTAATCGTGATTGGAAGTATGGGCCCATTTGTTATGGTGAAATCAAAGTCGGCGGTGGGTAATACAGACTGGGCAGCAGCATTAATAAGTGCTTGATTTTGCTGATTCTTTGCGCATGCTGTTAAAATCAATATTGTTATGGTCAATAGGGCATATTTCTGTAAAATTGTTTTCATTATTAAGGCTTTGGTTACGTAGGGTAAAGTCACCCTTATTCATTTAACACAAACCAACCCACCGTCAAAATATTAATTAAATATAAATAGATTTTTTAATAACCAGCTGTTTCACAGTATTTTATTAAAAAATAATCGATAATAAAGAGCCTGCATTCTTGATAAGGCTAAGGAGATTTTTAAAAATGCAAACTACATTTAACAAACACTTCGTATATGGTTAAGATACAGTTGTTATTTAATCGTATCTTTGACACAATTTGTTACTCTTAATATCCTACAATACGTGATAATTCTTATTTTCTTTTTGGCACACTGGTTTCTATCATTGTTCTTTCAAACATTTTTTCTTCATAGGTACGCTTCACATAAAATGTTTAGCACTCATAAGTTTAATGAGCGCATGTTTCACCTGTTAACATTTGTTTGCCAGGGATCATCGTTCTTAAACCCGCGCGCTTACGCCATTATGCACCGCGAGCACCATGCTTTTAGCGACACCGAGAAAGACCCACATTCACCATACTTCTTTACAGACGTTTTCCAGATGATGTGGACAACAGCCAAAAGCTATAAACTTTACGAAAAACGTTTAAAAGAACCCGATGCGCAGTTTAAAGGCCACTACCCGGAATGGCGTTTATTAGACTATTGGGGATCTACCTATATATCGCGCATATTGTTTAGCTTGGGTTACATTGCTTTTTATATTGCTTTTGCAACCCATTGGTGGATGTTTTTATTGCTGCCAATTCACTTTATGATGGGGCCTATTCATGGCGCTATTGTTAACTGGTGCGGCCATAAATACGGCTATGCAAATTTTGATAACGGCGACAAATCAAAAAATTCAACCCCATTTGATTTTTTAATGCTGGGCGAGTTGTTTCAAAACAATCACCACAAGCGCCCCAACAATGCAAATTTTGCAGCCAAATGGTTCGAGATAGATCCTGTTTACCCGGTAATGAAATTTATGCACTGGATACGGTTGATCAAATTACGGGAAGCTTACTTGTAAGCAAAAAGGCAAAAGCCACCAATTTTTTTATTTTTGCAACAAATTAACCATACCAATTACAATACTGCTTTTTGCTTTTAGCATTAAGCTTTTAGCTTAAAATAATGATAGCATCTAAATTAGCTCAAAACCTGCGCGGATCTGAAATTATAAAGATAGCGGGCGAGATAAACGAACTAAAAAGACAAGGCCAAAATATTGCCAACCTTACCATTGGCGATTATGATTCTAATATTTATCCTATTCCTGATGAATTAAAGCAAGGTATTGTTGATGCGTATAATACCAATCAAACCAACTATCCGCCTGCCGATGGCGTCTTGGCATTGCGCGAAAGCGTATCTGCCTTTTTAAAGAACAGGTACCAGCTTGATTATTCGTCAAAGCAAATACTGGTATCTGGCGGTTCCCGACCATTAATATATTCTATTTTTTTAGCGGTTGTTGATCCCGGCGATAAAGTTGTTTTCCCTGCACCGTCATGGAATAACAATCACTATTGCGATTTAACAGGTGCCGAAGCGGTTATTGTACAAACCACGCCCGAGCATAATTTTATGCCCACGGCTAATGACCTTCGCCCGCATATTAAAGGCGCTACGTTGCTGGCCTTATGTTCGCCGCTGAACCCGACAGGTACCATGTTTACCAAAAACGATCTGGAAGATATTTGCGACCTGGTAATTGCCGAAAACAAAACCCGAA
>Ga0206854_1147_pt1 | contig 18192 bp, 19 predicted proteins | sample Alteio_BWOrgCont_50_FD_152870 | JGI IMG/M metagenome (GOLD analysis project Ga0206854, IMG submission 152870) | Enriched cells from forest soil in Barre Woods Harvard Forest LTER site, Petersham, Massachusetts, United States -... | ecosystem: Environmental > Terrestrial > Soil > Temperate forest >...
TGAAACCATCACTAGTGGGAGCAATACCATGACGGTGAATACGTTCACCAGCGTTCCTTCTGTAACAGGGACATTGAGCACCAGCGGTACGCAAGACCTCAAAGTAGGCGCCACGCTGAATGTAACTGCGGCACAGGCTTCAGGTACTTACACCAACTCGGCAGGCGTTCCCGTAACTGTAAATTATAACTAAGCATAAATCAACTCGTTTTTTTAAGGGCTGGGCATTTCAATGCCTGGCCCTTTTAGTGTTTTGTAGGGGTGCCATGCATACGCTCTATAATGCAGATAAATTTTTACTTGCAGGCTGCTCTTCATAAATCGTTTGCAACAAAGTTTGCCCCACTGCCTTTAGCGTGTTTTTGTCTATAATATCCATTACGTCGGCATGGGTATGCCAGTGGGCGGCAAAAGGTTTGTCAAGATCGGGGGTCAGGTTTATGATGTCTATTGTTTTAATGCCAGTGATTTTGTTTACCGGCAGGTGGTCGTCGGTAATATCCGCGCCCGCTACATAAGGGAAGTAGGACGAATAACCCGCGTCTGTGGCGGCCTGCCATACTTTTTGCTGTATGTCGCCGGCGTATTGCGTAGAAAAGCCCTCCATCGGGAATTGGGCGCCCCTGGCGCCTACCATGTCCAGTAATACGCCAAAGTCGGCTTTATATCCGGACACATGCGGGTGGTGCGCCCAGTATTGCGTACCGAGGCAATAAGAATCTTCCCCCCATTCGCTCCTGCCATAATCTTCCACATCGGTAAACAAAATGTCTATGCCCAGTGATTGGGGCAATCCCCCCTTTGCCTTTATTTCCCGCGCTACTTCCAGCAATACGCCTACGCCGCTGCCGCCGTCGTCTGCGGCTATGATCGGTTTGTTTATGTCCTTTGTGTCCTGGTCGGCCCAGGGGCGGCTGTCCCAATGGGTAAGGAAAAGGATGCGCTTTGCCGCCCCGGGATGTATAACGCCAATTAAATTAATACAAGGCAGGGATTTCCCGTCGCCGCCGGTTACATGGGTTGACTGCTTATATACGGTATCACAAAACTCTTTCAGTTTACTTTCCATCCATAAGGCACATTCAACTTGTGCTGCGGAACCGGGAGTGCGGGGCCCTAAAGCCACCTGAGCCCCAACATAACTGTACGCGCTGTCGGGATTGAATACGGGCACATTCAGCGGTTTGGCCTGCACCGTATCGGTTACAACTTCTTTTTTTTGTTCCCCGCTACTTCCGCAGCCTGCTAAAGTACCCGCTAACAAACACGTAAGATTTATCCAAATTATCGAACGAAACAGCTTCATTGACTCTATAATTTTAGTGCGAAAAAATACGCCTTTTTTACCAATGCTCACTGATATTTAAGAAACAGGGTGCCGCAATTATTGCATAACTTATTTATTTACTGTAAAAACAATGCCTGCAACGGGGTTCATATACATCCTTTTCACCGAGGAGTACCTGGTCGTCAATTTTTGGCTTACGGTAAGAATAGTTGGCTATGTCGCCGCATTTTACGCAAACTGCATGGAGCTTGGTGATATATTCGGCGCGGGCCAGCAGGCCGGGAATAGGGCCGAAGGGCCTTCCGAGGTAATCCATATCCAAGCCGGCAATGATCACCCTCATTCCTTGCAGCACAAGCTCTTCCACGACTTCCACAATTGCTTCATTAAAAAATTGTGCTTCGTCAATTCCTACTACATCCACATCGGCTGTCAGTAAAGGGATATTGTAGCAGTTTTCAACAGGGGTTGAGCGTATCCGCGAGTCGTTGTGCGATACAATATCAATGGGATCGAAACGGGTATCTGTCATGGGCTTGAATATTTCGGTTTTCAGCCCCGCGATCTGCACCCGCCTGAGCCTGCGGATAAGCTCTTCGGTCTTACCGGAAAACATACACCCGCAAATAACCTCCATCCATCCCTTTCTCTTACCCGAACGATATGGCTCTATGAACATACTGCTAAGAAATTTTTAAGTAAAAATAGTAGATTCGCAAATACTTTTGAATTTTTAATTTTGGATTTGCAACCTACCATTGGTCCACTCCCCTCTTGCCCATATCCACCTCCTTCCATTGGTCGCCGACTTCATAGAGCAGCAAGTATTGCGATGCCGGGTGCTTGAGGGTTAATTCGTACCAATGGCCGGGGTCTATCATATTTAGCCTGTAATCTTTGTTCTCATAGCTGTGCGCCCCGTGGCCTTCGTACCACCACCAGGTGCCCCACTGGTTCAGGGTTACATGTATCATGCTGTCGTTGGCTACTGTAACATGCGCTCCGTCGTGCTCGGTAATCATATTATACGAAGCCGCGTCGTAAATAGTATTATTGTCCAGAGTATTCGTATATACTTCCCGCATGGCTTTGAATTCGCCTTCGGGCTGTGCGCCTATCATGGGCACACCATTTAAATTTTCCGGGATGTTTAGGAGCACGACTATCCTATTGCCGGGGTTTGGCAGGTTTTGCAGCAGCCGGTTATTGATATAGGCGGAATGTTTCCAGTACGTGTTTAACTCAACGGTAAAGTATAAATTAACCCCGGCGTACAGAAGTAAACAGGCAATGGCTACATACCTGTTCATAAAATGAAAAAAGGCCAATGCCAATGCCACATAAATAAACCCGTCCGCAAAATAAGTATAACGGTCGTAAAAGACCAATAAAGTGGCGTCAGGAAAAGGCACGGGTATTAAAAATGCGATTGCCCCTACGACCCAAATTAAAAAAAGGAGCATGGCTTTGTGCACATTGGCCATTTTTTTGAGCAGCGTAGCCCAATAAATTAGTGAGACCACTACCACCCCATAAAATAGAAACAATACGGTTTCCGACTGGCACAATTCATAAACTGATTTCTTTGATTCTAAAGGAAAGTAACGCCCCAAAAACAAGATGTTGAAAATATATTTAAGCGGTTTCGATAAATATTCTGTTGCTGATTGGTTTAAGGCTATTTTATGCGGGTGCAGCATCCCGAATGTAACAAAAATGGCCACAAAATAAATGCACAACAAAAGCACCTGCGGCACGAAAAAGTATAGCAGGGTCTTGCGAAAAATTGCCGGATTGTACCCTAATGCAAAACGATAGTATAAGGCAATGGTTAAAACAAAGAAGGGGATTAGATAAAAAATTTCAAGTGTAAATGCTGCGAGGATAAATACAAGTGTTGCGCCGAATATATAAATCCCGCGGTGCCCGTGCTGGTATTTCTGCACCCACAGCATGATTAACAGGATAAACATAAAGGATTGCAGGTAATGGTAATAAGCCTTGCAAATAACCACTTCCGAAATGTGCGGGCAAATGGTAAATAATACCGCGCCGCAAAGCGGTACCAACACTTGGTTATTTAGTCCGGAATCCGAAAATATTTTTTTGCAAACTAAAAAGAGCAGGTAAGCATTGATGGATTGTACCGATATATACAACAAACTCCACATCCAGAAGTTGAGACCCCACAACTTATAGCCTATATAGTATTGCAGGGTGAAAAGCTGGTAAAAGCTCTGGTCTTCGGAATGGGTGCGGTTTATAAATTCCCAAAATCCCTGGTGGCGCAGGTTGTACAAAAAGCCCACGCCGTCTATCACCCATCCTGCCTTCACAGCCGGGAGGTATAACGCAAAGGTCAGTACCCATAGCCCGAGGAATATCCATATATTTTTGACGCCGACTTGCCTGGGCAATAAAGTATTTTTCATTATCGGTGTTTTTTAAAAAATAATTTTTTGCAAACAAATGTATTATACGCAGCGTCCAAACGAAAGTATAGGCAAATTTATACTTTAATTATATTAATTCGTATAGTCCATGTATTATGCCCCCTTCAGTATCCAGGCGATTGGATATAATTGAAAAAAACTGATCGTCATTCTGTTCATATTTTTTAAAGACAGAATATGCAAGTAAGTCCGCCAACTGAATTAATCTCGAGGCCTTTGAATCAAGAAAAAGCGGTACTTCAGCCAAATTTCTCAAAACACCCCAGGTATGCCCGATAGTCCTGAAATTTGTAGCAAGGTTTTGGATAGTAGTTTCATAAGTTGATTTGTCAAATATTATTATTCCCCGGTGTGTATCCCCCGATTTATGTAAACGCATCAAATAATGGTCGAAACGACTTGGAAGCTGTTCGAAAGCTAATTCTACAGGGTCTCGTGGCGAAGCAAGCGTTTTTTTGATAACGCACGCAAAAAACTTATTTGATTTATGGGATAATGCAAAAACATTTAAACATTCTTTAATGACAGCTATTCGGTCGGCTTTAGGATATTGCCTCCATATTCCTTTTCCCCCGAACATGGGATTGCCATGTAATTCAACGGAATTAGGATCAGCAGGATTAAATTTTGCAGCAATCTTATCTAATTCATTCGATATCCAAAAGCTTTGCCTTTCAAAAAGGCTAACGCCTGCCAATACGAAATGTATTTGGCTTGCATCTTTAACAGTACCAGATTCATCGGAATATAATAAATGCATGCAAGACAACATAAAATAAAAAAACAGTCAAGGAGAAACCATGTTCTCGCGGTCCAAAAAAAGACAGACCTCCCGACTGCTTAACAAAGATACGTATTTTTTAAACAAATCAATATTGGTCTGTATTTTTTTTATCCCAGTCCACTTTTTTCCATTGCCCGTCCGTTTCATACAACAGCAAGTATTCATTTGCCGGGTGTTTCAGGATGAGGTCATATAAATGCCCCGCATCCCTCATGTCAACTTTAAAGTCCCCGTTTTCATAACTGCTGGCGCCAAAACCATAAAATAAATACCAGGTGCCCCATTGGTTCAGCGTTATCCGGCAAGTGCTGTCGTTAATGACGGTAACGTGCGCTCCGTCCGCAGGGCTTTGCAGGTAATAGGCTTCCACGTCATAAACCGGGTTGCTCAATTTATCTGGCATCAGGGCGTCATACATCATCGCAAACTCGCCTTCCGTGCGTGAGCCTATCATTTGCACGCCGTCCAAACATTCAGGCAGGTTTAGCAACAAGACTTTTTTGGATGGGTCATTGGGAAAGCTATACACTAAATTATTGACGATATGCGCAGATTGCTGCCAATATGAATTGACCTTGTGGGTGAAACGTAGGTTTAACAGGGCGTATAAAGTAATGATAACCGCAAAAGTGTATTTATTGAAAATAGTATTAAGCAGTAATGCAAGGAATATATAAACAATAGCGCAAGGCTCGTAGAGATAACGGTCATATATAGACAGACCGGTTACAGGAAACCAAAGCGGCATGATGAGCCCAATGGATAAGACCACCCAAGTAAACAATAAAACCGTAGCCTTTCCCTCATTTTCCATCCGCCGGAACCGGGCTATGATACTGATAACCGCAACCAAAAATATCCCGTAAAATAAAGACAAGCCTAAACCTGATTCACTAAACCCGTAAAACTTCAACCTCATATCTTGCGAAAAATACCGGCCCAGGAATACTATATGGAAAACATATTTCAGTCCTTTGGAAAGCGTGGTTACATTAAAACGGATAGAATTAGAGGTGATATGCGCAACCCCTTCATGGTACCTGGCATGTATTAAGGCCAGATTCAGTGTAAAGAAAATAGCCTGGGGCAATAAAAAGTACAATAATACTTTTACAAACTTTTTTTTCCCACACTCCAGAACGGTAAAGTAATAAACGCCCAGACTAAAGACAAAGAGTGGGGTTAAATAAAACACTTCCAAGGAATAGGAAGAAAGGAAAAACACGATACCGCCCCACCAGGCATATTTTATCTGTTGCGTAATTAAAAAATTTTGGGTGCAATGCAACACTACCAACATCAGAAGAAAACCCAAGAGATAATGAAAGGCCGGTTCCCACACCACTACTTCAGATACATGTGGGCAAATACAAAATAATAGAGAGCCGGCCCAAGCAACATTAGCTGCATTTTTGACTGAAGAATTTAAAAATAAGCGCCTGAAAAAAGCAAATAGCATTGTGGCATTGAACGCATGTAACGAAACAAATAACAAGTGCCATGACCATGCATTGGCATCAAATAACTTATAAAAAAACAGGGTAACTAATTGGGTAAACTGGTACATGCTCGGTATCCCGGATTCCGACCTGTTGAGGTAATCAACGAAGTTTACAGAGTTGAGAAAATGCACCCACCCCGGAAAATCGCCAACTCGTCCCGCATTTGCGGCCGGGAGGTAAATTATAAATATGACAACCCAAAAAATTGAAAATACCCAAAGCAGGTTATTACCCGAAATGAGCGTATTTATCCATGAAGGCCGGGCTGATAAATTCTGTTGATCCAACTTGTGTATGGTCTAATAAAACAAAAGTAATGCAATCGGGATTCAGAATGTAGAAAATTGCGCGCGCCTATCACTGCATAAAATTTAGCCTTATCTTGCGAAAATATTATGTTGCAAGATATTCTTAATAAAAAACATAAATTCCGTGATTTTTTTGCAGACAGCGCAAAAGGATTTTTATTGATATGGAGATCCGGCAAAAAACTTACGGTTATTAATTTTAGTTTGTTTATCCTCGAAGCCATTATACCCCTTTTATACTTACTGACACTTAAAAAGCTGATTGACCAGGTTATAAAATCAGGGATGAATTGGGAACATTCCGGGGTGCTATTGTTAGTGTTTGCCGGGCTGCAGCTCCTTAGCGTGGTAATATCCCAATGGTCGGATTACAAACTTGCCGAGCAGCAGCATATTATCTCTGAGCAAATTGCCCTTGACGTCTTGAACAAGGCCATAGAACTGGATTTGCAGTATTATGAAAACCCTGCATTTTATGACCAACTGCAAATGGCGCAACAACAATCCATGAGCAAGCCCGCCCAACTTATTGCGGCCTGCCAAGGAATTGTCCAAAACCTGACTACTATTATCCTGTTTTCCGGTTTTATGTTTCTTGCCCATTGGTCTATCCTTATCCTGATTATCCTACTAAGTTTTCCATTGGCAATAAGCAAGCTACTACACGGCTACCGGCAATTCGAATTAGACAGAGATGTTATGCCCGCCCAAAGAAAAGCGGGGGACTTGTTCCGGTACCTGACCACTGACATCTACGCAAAAGAAGTCAGGATATTTAATTACGGTGATAATTTTATTTCACAGTTCCTGCACTTAAGAAAATATATTTATACAAAGAAAAGGGAACTGAATTTTAAATTCCTAAAACATGATGTCCTGATCCAGTTTTTTGAAATTGCCGTGATAACGTCTATTTATTGCATCATTATTGCGAGTACCGTGAATGGTAAAATAAGCATGGGGGCCCTTGTTATTTATTTCCAGGTTTTCCAGCGCTTGAGGAGCGCGATTACCAGTTTATTCCAATCAGGGATCAACTTGTTCCAAAACCAGTTATACCTGCGCGAGATATTGAAATACTTATCTGCGCCCTCATTGGTAAAAAATAAAGGCCAATCAGTTGCTACTCCCGCCTTGTCAAAGGGTATTTTTATTAAACAACTAAATTTTATTTACCCCCAAACGCAAAGGCAGGTACTGAAGGATATAAATATGAACTTTGCGCCCGCGAAAATAACGGCCATTGTAGGTGAGAACGGGTCTGGCAAAACCACTTTGATTAAACTAATATGCAGGTTGTACGAGGTAGAACACGATACAATATTAGTGGATGATACGGATATTACGGACATAACACCTGCTGACCTAAGAAAAAATATCACTGCATTGTTCCAGGATTTCGGCAGGTACTATCTTACCATCGAAGACAATATTGCCTTGGGCAACAACAAAGATAAGACCCTGCTGCACATAGCGGCGGACAAAGCGGGCCTTACTGAAAAAATCAATTCTTTCCCCGCCGGTTTTAAAACACATCTCGGAAGGACTTTTAAAAACGGCGAACAACTCAGCGGGGGCCAGTGGCAAAAAATAGCACTGGCGAGGGGCTTTTATAAAAGCAGTAAGATACTTATACTTGACGAACCAACCAGTTCTATGGATCCCCTGGCAGAACATGATTTTTTCCTGAACCTGAAAAATGAGATCGGAAACAAAATCATTATCCTCATTACCCACCGGTTGTATAACCTGAAAATGGCAGATTATATATATGTAATGGAAAAGGGGGCAGTGGCAGAACACGGCTCCTTTAGCGGACTTTTATCGGCCAAGGGCGCTTTTGCAAATATGTATGACAAGCAGACCATATGATGGACATAAGGGACATACAGAAAAACCATTCGCCGGAAATGGCGCTTACCATATTGGTATGCCGGGTTTACCTCGGTAAGGCTAATGGCATAGAACTGCTGGATTATGTAACCAATAATGCAATAGACTGGCAGCTTTTTGAGCGCATCATAACCGCCCACCAAATACGCCCTCTGATATACAAAACCTTATCTGCCCACCCGTCTGGCATAGACCCTTTATTTTTGGAAAAGCTGCGTAAAATTTGCTTCAGGATTGCCAAAGGCAACTTACAAAAACTGGAGGAATTAGTGCGGTTAAACAAACTGTTTTCGGAGCACGGGGTAAAAAATGTCCCTTATAAAGGAGTGATACTAAGCCAGTTTTTATTTGGCGATTATATAAGCCGGGAAACAGCCGATATAGATTTTCTAACTGACGCCGTATATTTTTCAAAAGCATACGATATACTTGCTGCCGACGGATACAAGCCACGTTATTATAACCCAGATTTTGAGCGCCAGTTTTTGCGCACCAGCCATGAATTGCTCTTCAGCAAAACAACCCCTTCCGGAACCATGCAAGTAGAAATACATTGGGCGGCCACAAACCAAATGATGCATATCCCTTTGCCCAATGGGCACATATTCCAAAACCTGGATACCATAAATTTATTAGGGCGGGATACCCCAATTCTTAATTTAGAAAACCACTTCCTCGTGCTTTTGGTGCATCACGGTGTAAACGATATATGGCGGACTTTGAGGCACAGCCTCGATGTCAGTTTGTTCCTCGAAAAATATAGTTCCGCAATAGACTGGGATACATTTCGTGAGGCGACTTCTAAATACAAGATAAGGCATACCACGGCGGCAGGGTTCCTGGTTTCCCATCAATTATTCGGAACCAGCATCCCAAAACCCTTCATCCCTGATGCCGGAAATGCGGACAAATTGCTACAAAACCTGCTCCGGTTCCCGGCAATAAAAAAACGGAAATTAAATCTTGAAAACCTGCGGCAGCAATTATTCTTACGGGATTCTTTCACGGATAAATTACGTTTACTGGCTTCCTATATCCAAACGGGGGTTTCGCCTAATGTGCGGGATATGGAAGCTTACCCGGTCTCTAAAAAATGGTATGCCCTTTATTATTTTATCAAGCCATACCGTATATTATTCAACCGGCACAGGCAATAACCATTTTATTATTTTCCTTTAAGTTTCTTCTTTAGTAAATTGTTCCTCACCGCAAATGCGTGGAGCGACCTTTTTATTGCCGCGCTTCCCGCCGCTTCGGTGGCCAGGTCACCCACTACCAGTTTTAGCTGCCCTTGTATCGTCTCATCCGGAGTCATGTCATTATAAATTTCAAAGTTTGAGTAAAGATCAGAAACTACCGAAGCCTGGTTGTCTAAAAAAACCTCTTCGCTGTCTATCAGGTTTTGAGAATTTGTGTTTGTTTTTAGGTAAGCAACTACCTCCCGGTCCCTGTTGAGAAAGTCGCCTATGCCCAGCCGGTATGGCCTGAGCGCTGAATAGTTTTTACCGCTTACTGCCTTATCTAACAACAGGTGCCATTCCTTTGTCATATTATCAAGGGAATCATTTATCCCGGAAATCCGGTTATAGGTCGTTAATTTTTCTTTAGTGGTATAAAACTCGCATGATGAAAGGAAAATTACCAAAAAAAACAGGCTTGAAAATATGGCTTTTTCCATAAGCAATTTTGGCATAAATATACAATAATCGCACGGATTTAAAATAGTATCTTAATGGTCTGGTATTGAAGGTTACCGGTTTGGTATGCGCCAAGGCCCAGTAAGGATGCTGCCTTACCGTGGTTTAGCGCAATTTCCAGGTACCCGGCGGCGTTAAACCTGCATAAGGGTTCGCCTTTATCCACCTCGTTATAATTATGGCTGATGTGTGCTACCCCCTGCGCCCTTGATATTTTTATTTTGAATGCCTTGCCGTTCAGAAGGCTTTCAAATTGCGGCTGCTTAATATCCAGGGTTACATTCTCATAGTGGTCTATATACAATATATTACATTCCACGCCATCCGGCATTACCTTAGGTTGCAATATACGGGGCGCTTTTTTTATGTCACAAAGCGGGAAAGCCGGGAAGCCGTTACCCTGTTTTATTTTTTCTATTACCTGTCCCGCCTTGCTTATCCATTCTTTAAAGGCACAAGCGCCGTCAAATTCAAAACACAGCCGCGTATCCCCGGTCTCGTCCCCAAAGGCAAGGGGCAATATACCATTATCGGGGGCTATGAAATAATAGCCTTCCTTTTCTGCAACCAATATCCGGTGGGTGCTGCCACGGAATACATCAACCAGCAGTATATGTACCGTGCCCTTGGGAAAGTGGGGGCACGCGGCAGATAGTAAATAAGCTGCTTGCTGCAGGTCGTATTGCGACACGTTGTGTGAAATGTCAAAAATACCCACGCCCGGCGCACAGTCCATTAATATGGCCTTCGCCATTGCCACTGATGGGTTACCCGGACCCATGTCAGACAATAAAGTAATAACTGGATGGTACATAGGATTAATGCGTTAACGACTCTATATCCTTTTCCGGTATCCTGGATTTCCATTCATGCTTCAGCAATCCCGTAACTACTAAATCTTCATGCTTGCCGTTTCTCATTACGCTTTGCCTGAGGATCCCCTCCACCTTGCAGCCCAAACGCCCCGCTACGCTTGCGCTCCGTTTGTTGGCAGGCACAAAATGTATCTCGACTTTATTCAACCCTATTTTTTCAAAAAGGAAATCAATGAACTTTACCAGGCACTTATTAATGAATCCCTTCCCCTCAAATTCTTTGATAATCCAGTACCCTATCTGCGCCTTTTTGGTTTTCTGTTCCCAATGGTGCATACCTATCCCGCCTATTATCCTATAATTGTAAAAAATACCAAGCGCCAGCGCCTCCTGGTTGTGCAGTTGCTGCAATGATTGCTGTATGAATTGCAGCGAATGTTCGGGCTTTGTCGTTTTGGCTACCCAGTCAAGCCAGGTGTTCAAGTGGTTCCGGGAGTTATTTACGGCAATAAACAGCTCCTGCGTGTCTTCCGGCACGTAGGAGCGGAGCAGTAAGTTGTTATCAATGATAATCGAAACCAAGATTAAGTCAAAAGTTAAAAGTTAAAACCAAAAAGTGCGTACCTTAATATATCATTAAGCCATTAAGCAATTAAGCCATTGAGCCATTCCTTCATTAAGCCATTCAGCCATTCAGCAATTCCTTCATTGAGCCATTGAGCCATTCAGCAATTCAGCCATTATTTTATTTATGTCTTATTTTCACCATGTCTATATCCTTTACCTTGTTCCAATCCAGTATTTTCACAGACCCCGGAATATTTTTTTCTGCCGGCAGCCTTCCTTGTTTCAGCCATGCGTATGCGGTTGACTGGTTAATACCCTTTCTTACCGCAAACTCCTCCAGGGTTATCAGTTCCTGCAATTCATCTGTAGCTACCGTACTTCCTGTTGTGCCATTCACCCTTTCCCATATTTCAGGTATCCGTTTTATCCAGGCCATCTCACGCATCTTTGGTTTTGCCTCGCCAGCCGGGGAACCAAAATAAGTTTTGCCGCCCTCCAGGCTTGCGGGCACCCCGCTTTGTGCCAGCACCACGGCGCCCTTGCCTATGGTCAGGTCTTTGCTCACCCCTACCTGTCCCCACAATATTACCTCGTCTTCTATGATAGCCTTGCCGCCAATGCCCACGCCAGCCGCAAAAAGGCAGTTTTTACCGATTACCGCGCCATGCCCTATATGTATATGGTTATCAATTTTCGTTCCCCTGCCGATGATGGTATCCCCGCTTACGCCCTTATCTATGGTAGTGCACGCCCCTATCTCCACGTCGTCTTCTACTATTACCCTGCCGCAACTGAGCAGTTTATCATACTGCACGTCACGGTCTTTGCGGCGCTTGAAATAAAAAGCGTCCGCGCCCAGTACGCACCCGGCGTGTATCGTTACATTATTTCCTATTACCGTATAGTCGTATAGGGTAACATTGGGATGTATGAGGCAGTTATCGCCTATCGTTACATGGTTGCCTATGAATACGCCGGGCTGTATCTGCGTCCCTTCACCTATTCGGGCAGTGTCGCTTATCATTTTTGTGGCCGGTTCAAAGGGCCTGAAATGCTTCACTATTTTCACGTAGGCGCTGAAAGGGTCGTTTACCAAAAGCAATGTTTTCCCCGCCGGGCAGGGGAGCTCTTTATTGATGATGATGATGGTAGCCGCCGAGTTGATGCAGGCATTATAATATTTTTCATAATCAACAAACGAAATATCCCCCGGCGTTACTTTATGTATTTCATTTATGCCTGTAGCCAATTGTTCTTTATCGCCCAGCAATTCCGCCTCAATAAAGTTAGCGACCCATTGCACCTTTACAGGCTTTTCAAACTTCATAAACTATATATTTGAAGCAAAAATACAACTTTGGGCGGGTGGTTATGAAAAAAATATGGAACGTGGGTTTTTTCTATACTGAATTATTTATTAACTTTGGTACAGAAACATTTTTTTATGAATGCAGTAATAGAAAAAAAGGTCATAAAGCCTGGGAAGAACGCCAAAGTTTTTCACAAAATTTTCCTTGTGAATGAATTAAAATCTAAGGGGTTTTCTGATGCAATTAAATTTAAAACGACTGAAGATATTAAATTTATCAATTCTATAAAAATCGCAAATCTTAGCGAGATAAAGAAGGATTTAGAGAAGCAACTCTATTCTTTATAACCATTCTTTTAGCCCACTTTTGCTCAAATATTTCAGTAAATTTTTTATGTTATCCGAATCTTCCAGCAGTGAAAATTCACCGTCCCAACTAAAGCCATTTTCTACCCAGCAGTTTTCATCTATGGACAAAAGTTCTTTCAATGTTTTTTCATTACGTCCTAACCTTTTCATTAACTCATCGAAATCTGATTGCGCATCTGCATCCATAGTAAAGCCCAGTTTACCCCAGGTAATATAGCCGTTCCAATGTTCGATGTTTTTAAAATTCCCAGCTGCCCATGCTGTTATTTTTTCAAATCCTTCCATTCTCGCGGCAGACACTTGGGAACAGAAGACTTTAGTGCCAATTCTTTGCCTTCTGGAATACGGCTCGCTGATTTCAAATAATTCGTTCACTATTATTTTCTCACCAAACAAAAAAGTACGCGCAATTTCACAAGAACTATCTTCTATCCTGATATTTATATATAATTGCGGGTAAATGCCGCTTATTATATTAATTTCTTTATGGCCGGAAATAGCGGCTAAGCCCATTAACCCAAAAATTTGGGATTGAGAATATCCTGTAATCTGTCTTAAATTACTTTGGCTAATTTGCAGCCCTATGTTTTCAGGAAAATATTTCGGCTTTGGAATATTCATAAAAATTTCTTTTAAATATTTTTCGGTTGTTTTTTAAAAAAGTCGCATCTTTTTGTTCTTGGAAAGGCTTACGAGCCATTCTGTAGGGGAACTTCTTTAGGGTTCTCTTTTTTATTTTTCAAAATCTTTCTTTGAATATTATTTTGTAAAAATAGTTTTGTTTGGAATCAGCAATTATTTTTGTCAGTTTTTGTCCTATGGAAAATCACTTATACGCCGTAAATCAAGTTCTTGGCTCATTTCCATTCACAATGTAAAAGTATTATGTCAGTAAAAAAATAATCCGCCAAACGTCATTCAATGACGTTTAGGTTAGCCCCAATGCTGCCCGTAGCGTCTATAAAAATAAAAAAAACAACAGTTCGGCGTAAACTCTGTTTACGTCGTGGCGGAAGGCAATCTTCGGATTGCCGCGTGATAATCGAGAGTAGGTTGCACCCGCTATCGGGGTGCATGAGGTGAGGGGCATTATGTACTACAAACCTTGCACCCCCGCCGCGGCGGGGCTACCTGCATAACGTAACATTCCGTGCAATTCGTGTAATCCCCTAAGTAATTATGTAAGAAAAGCATAGCGCAGTGTGCGGTCATCCTAATTGGGAGCCGAAATTTTAATTTTGTATGCGATACGATTCGCGATTATTAACAATTAAAAATTGCGCTATGCCAAGTACAAATTTGCAAAATTCTATTGACTTTAAGGGTCAAAACTTTTATGTGGGGCTTGATGTCCACAAAAAATCATGGGCTGTAACTATCCGCAGCATGGGTATTGAGGTTGCCCGTTTTACACAACCTCCCAATGCTGCGGCATTATTGGCATACCTGCAAAAGAACTATCCCGGGGGAAAATACTTTTCAGCTTATGAAGCCGGTTTTTGCGGTACCGGTATCCATGAGCAGCTTTGCAAACTGGGGATAGCCAATATACTCATACATGCTGCCGATATACCTGCTACGGACAAACAAAAAAAGAACAAAACCGACCTACATGACAGCCGTACCATCGCTGAGCGTCTGGAAAAGCGGGATTTAAACCCTATCCATGTATTGACCAGGGGGCAGCAAGAGTTAAGAAGCTTGTTCCGTCTTCGCGAATGCAAAGTCAAGGATATGGTTATAGCTAATAACCGGCTTAAAAGTTTCCTGATGTATTTTAGCATTGAATTGCCCCAAACCATCGGTAGAAAGGAGTATTTATCTATAAAGGCAATGGAATGGTTAAGCAATCTTGAACTGGCAGGCAACGCAGGCACAATCACTTTAAAGCAATATATCGAAGAGTTAAGATACCAGCGTAAACAACTTTATCAGATAACAAAGCTATTACGGGAGCAAATACAGGCAACAGATATGCAGACGTACCAATATTTGCTTTCTGTCCCGGGCATCGGAGGGGTCACGGCTATGGGCCTTATATCGGAAATTGCTGACTTTAAACGCTTTGGTGACCCTGACCAATATTGCAGCTTTCTTGGATTGTGCCCCTGGGAAGACAGTTCAGGAGACATTATTAAGACCAAGGGTATGCAGCCAAGGTGTAACAGGCACTTACGGCCACTTCTGGTTGAAGCCTCATGGATGGCTATTAGGAAATCCCCAGCACTGTTCGCTTATTATAGCAAACATGCCGTCCGGAACCCAAAGTCGGCTATAGTTAAAGTAGCCAGGAGATTGGCATTGATTGCCAAAGGCGTGGCAACATCACAACAATTATATCAGGCAGACTATTTACAAAATATGAAACAGAAACAACAGGAACAAAAAAATGACCGGAAAACCAAAAGGTTTTCTTCAGGCATCGCGCAACAGCATATAAATAAACAGCCGGACAACGATATACCAATACCATTGCCCGGCTAATATGCATATGCGGCTGTAATATCCCTGGCAGGTTGCTCCTCAGCAGAGCCCGCTTCCGTTTCTTACAGCACCGTAAATATAAGAAGGAATAATTATTAACTGTTCAGTTTACAAACAATATCTCAACATTTTAAGAGGAAAACGCACAACCACGGTTGTATTTAATTACATCTATAAGTATTCGTACCTCTTTTGACTTCATACAATTACTGGCGGCATCGAGACCGCACATAGCAGTCGGAGATTTTTTTGTCAAACTGAATAAAAAAACTAATTTTATGTGATTATATTAATCATACTGCCCTTTATTGCTTTTCTACATAGCAATCAGTGATTCAGAAAACAACCCGCCCTTTCAGGGCTGTAAAAAAAACTTACCCACACCATTTTTTAACCCAAAACTCCAACCCCAGCAAGCCTTCCAGCCATTTCCACCACCAAAAATGTTGGTATTTTGTCCATTTCCGTATTTTCTTTTATCATACCTTTAGCCCATACTTCAACAGGGAAGCCATACCGTCTCCCGATAGCTATCTGGACTGCCTTTTGGCGGTCAGAACGGCAATGGCGTTACGGACAGCAAGCATCGGCTTTTGCGAACTCCCCCAACGCAACACCGGTACTGACCGCCGAAGAGGCGGTACTGACCGGGTTGCTACCTGATTTTGAGAATACGCGTGTTTTTTTTGAATTTTGAATTTGAAACATATAAAAAAGATCAGCGGTATAAAATGGGATAAAAACGGGATATTTTTCAGCATTAACTCATTGATTATCAACAAAAACACCTGAAATTTTTTTTTTTAAAAAAAGTGGGATATTTTACACATTCCCATGCTAAACCAAAGAATTACGCTTACTATATACATATTCCAATTATTCAACACAACACACTTTTTGGTTATAACTTTTGCCTTTTGACTTAAAAACTTACCAACATAAAAACCCGCAATTCCCAACCGCAATTCCAAATAAAAAATCTTATGGAAACCCTTACCAGTACAGCAATACACCCAATTTCCGGCAACTTCCGGTTCCAGAAAAAACCGGAAGTAAACCCGCAATTCGAAAAACAAAAAAGCAATGAGAAAAGCTGAAAAACGACCGGCCTTATAAAAATGGCGTTAAAAAAAATAGCGGAATGAAGCGGCCGCAAAAACGGAAGGTAAGAATTCATCCAGACCCATAGCAACTAATAAGTATTTAATAGAAACCCCATAGCTGATAAATACCTATTTTTTTGGTTCTTTTGCATTAAGGCAAAAGAACATAACAAGAAAAAATGAATGGCATCGTAGGCGTCAACTGGCATAAAATAGGACAACAGTAGGGCATGAATACCTGTTCCGAAGAATTTCCGGAGGGCATTTGCAATCGGATAATCTAAATAAAAAAGGTTATAGCGCAGGCGAGGCGGGCACATTATTTCCACATTTACCACATTGCCATATTATATTATATATAATATAATTAACGCATTTCAATAAGCTCTATCATGTGCCGCTCATTGTTTAATAGAAACGCGCAATAATTGTCGTTGAATGCGCTTGACCTAAACTGGTTGATTAGCCGGTAGCCTTCTTTCTCAAGCCGCGCTATTTCTTCTTTTATATCGCTTGTATAAACGCCGATATGGTAGAAACCGGGGGTTTTTTGCAAGATTTTGTATAAAAATGTCTCCGCGCCATAGGGAGCCACGAACTCTATATTCATGGCTCCGATGGCAAAAAAACAAACTTTTACCTGCTGCGCCGCAATATCAAATATTTCAGACACGGTGCCCGAAGGATGCAGGATCCGGTAGTCGGCAATCGCTTCCTCGATATTGGGTACCAGGCAACCTACGTGGTGTACGGACAATATCATTTTAGCGGTTTGTCTTTTTCTCTATGTTACTCACCATTTCACCCACGTTTTTCCAGCCCTGGATTTCGGGGGTGGTAAACCTTATCTTAAAGTGCTGCTCAATATCGAGCACCAAGTGTATGTTGCTCAGCGAATCCCACTCGTTGATGTCTTTGGCGGTGGTGGCGGCGGAGAGGTTTATTTTTTTGTTATTTAAAACATCCCTGAAAATGTTGTTTAATTCGTTCAGGATTTGGTTAGCGTCCATGATTTGTTTTTATTGGTTATAAAAGTATTTCTTTTTTCGTAATTGGCAACATCCATTTCCCATTTATCATTTACTAATTCAAAACCGAGGTTTTTATAATGGTCTTTCACAATCCCGTTCTTTTTTGTGGGGAGATATTCCCCGATTATCTTTTCAAAATTATTGTCCCTGGCGAGTTCAATAATCATATTCATCGTAAAATTTTCCATGCCCCGCTTTAATACCCTGCAACTCATGATCCAGGTATCAATAAAAAGGGCATTACCGTCTTGCTTTTCCAGTATAATTACGGCAATAAGGCCATGGTGCCCAAAACGGTCTTCTAATGACAATGAAATAGTATAGTAACCACCGTTTGCGCCCATCCGTTTTATGTCCTCGTCGGTATAGCGGGCCGTGCGCAGGTTAAACTGGTTTGACCGTTGCGTAAGCTGCGCCACGCGGGGTATCGAAAACTCATCAAACGGCCTCACGTCTGACAGCATTTGCAGGCTGGCCAGGAAATCGCTTTCATTTTCAAAACTTTGCAATAATAAGTTCCTTTGCGCCTCTTCCTGGTATTGCTTGGTCCTCTGCTCGTCTTCTTCGGTAAACGAAGCGGTCTCAAATA
>Ga0206854_1148_pt1 | contig 18086 bp, 15 predicted proteins | sample Alteio_BWOrgCont_50_FD_152870 | JGI IMG/M metagenome (GOLD analysis project Ga0206854, IMG submission 152870) | Enriched cells from forest soil in Barre Woods Harvard Forest LTER site, Petersham, Massachusetts, United States -... | ecosystem: Environmental > Terrestrial > Soil > Temperate forest >...
GTTAAAATTAGTTGGGCTGCAAAGTAGGCAATCGATGCGGCAAGAGCTCCGATGCTCAAATTCCAAATGATCGCGGGGATCACATTGTTTTTTTCCAGCTGCGCAGTTGTCCCCGCAGAAAGAGCAATGATCACAAAAGCGCAAAGAAGCGTTCCCCAAGCAGGCAACACAAAAAGGCCAAAGGACATAATGATCGCAGCGCCAAAAACCCCGACAAAAGCCCCCGCAGCCTGCTTCAAAGGATGCTCGTATGTCCCCAAATTTAAGCCTAATTCTTCTTCTAACATCACCTGAAGAAGCCGGTTATCATCTGCCATGAGAACATCAATCACCTCTTCTAACAATTTCCCTGAAAAACCTTTGGCAGCATAAAGAGCCGTGAGCTCCTCTCTTTCTTGCGGGCGGTGGTGCTCAATTTCCCATCTTTCTTCTTCAATGACCCGATGCAATCTTTCCAAGCGATGGTACCCCAAAATCGCGCTTCTTCCCACCTTCCACACAAGATAGCCCAAGACAAATACAACAGAAAACCAATGAAGATTTTCAAAGTTGAAAGACATCTCTTCAAAAAGGGTCCAAAGAACAAGGAGAACAAACGCCGTCTCTTTAGCCGCATCTGCAGCGGCGCTATAATGACCCGGCATCTCGAGCCCATGCGTTTCTGCAGAAGCCAAAGCTCCACGCAATCGCGCATCGATCACATGTTGCAAAGCTTCCTTTCCTTGAAAATGGGAATGTCCCATGTTACGCCTCTTCCAGTGCTACTGAAAACAATTTACACAGATCCATCTCATCTTGGATTGCAATCGTCTCACGAATCGAATGCATCGCCCAACTGCTAATTCCTACATCGATCGTCGCAATCCCCGTATTCGCAGCGAGCATCGAGCCAATGGTACTTCCCGACGGAATATCTGAGCGCGAAGCAAATGTCTGCGTGGGAATTTTGTGTTTTTTCGCAATCGCTAAAAGCTGCGCAGCGGTCATGCTGCTCGTCGCATATTTCTGGTTTGCGTTGTATTTAAACACAACCCCGCCCCCAAGCTCCGGAGCATTTTGCAGATCAAATTTTTCTAAAAAGTTTGGATGTATTCCATGCGCCAAATCTCCTGAAATGCATAACGATTTCGACTTCATCCGATACACATCTTCTTTTTCCATCTGTAATCCAATCGCAATGCGCTCAAGCAATTGTTCTACAAACAAAGAATCTGCTCCTTGCGCGCTCACAGAACCAATCTCTTCGTGATCAAAAAAGAGAGCCACCTGCAAAACATCCTTACGCGCCTTCGCTTCACAAACAGCCACACACGCAGCATACGCCGAAGTCAAATTATCAAGGCGCGCGCCCGAGAGAAATTCATGATTTTTACCCCATAAAGTAGGCTGTTGCGCAGAAACAAGGAAAAGATCAAACCCCAGAAGAGCATGCCCTTTACACTCTGCCAGCAGCCACTTTTCAAACGTTTTTTCCTTAGCATCCAAGGAAAAAATCGCTTTGAGGTGGTCTTGCTTGTGGATCAGCACTCCCTTTTCTCCAATCCCCCGGTCCAAATGAAGAGCAAGACTCGGAATCACCACAGGATACTTTTCTAGACAAATCGTATGAGAGCGAATTTTTTGGTCTTGGGTGAGAAACATGACCTTGCCCGCAAGAACCAAATCCCGATCCATCCACGTATGAAGAAGAGGCGCTCCATAACTTTCTGTGCACAGCTCTCCCACAGATCTTTGCACCTGTTCTGCTTGAGGTTTCAGTTTCAAACAGGGACTATCAATGTGACTTGCCAAAAGAACCGCAGAGTTTACCTTCTCTTTAGGCGTCCGAAACGCTGCCACCAAAGAGCCGCCTCGCACCACAAAATATCCAACACCTGCCTTAAGCTTCCAGGCAGAACCTTCATCTAGCTCTATAAACTTCGCTTTTTTGCACAATCGCGCAATTTCCTCCGCTGCGTGATACACAGTGGGCGATTTTTTTAAGAATAAGAGAAAATCATCCATGAATTACCGTAATCTCTTCTTCTAAATACTTGTGCAAGACTTTTGGAACAAGGATAGATCCATCTTCTTGTTGATTATTTTCTAAAAGAGCCACCATCAAGCGAGACGTAGCAAGACCCGACCCATTCAACGTGTGGACATACTGCGGCTTATCTTGTTTTCTCCGAAACCTGATTTGAGATCTCCTTGCCTGAAAATCGGTGCAATTCGAAACAGAAGAAACTTCATAATACCGATTTTGCCCAGGAAGCCATACTTCAATATCAATCGTCTTCGCCGACGCAAAGGACATATCGCCTGTCGTTAAAAGCATATTCCGATAATGGAGCTCCAATCCTTGCAACACCTCTTCTGCGGAAGAGAGCATTTTTTCATAAATTCCAGCGCTTTGTTCCGGAGTTGCAAAAGAAAAAAGTTCCACCTTATTAAATTGATGCGTTCGAATGAGTCCCCTCTCTTGGCTCCCCGCAGCGCCCGCTTCCCTTCGGAAACAAGGAGTATACGCCGTATAACAAAGAGGCAAATCCTTCTCTTCAAGGATCTCATCTGCATGAAGACCAATCAAAGCAGTTTCCGACGTCGGAATGATATAAAGATGATAATCTTTATCATGGATCTTAAAAAGTTGCGTTTCAAATTTGGGAAGCTGCCCAGAGCCATACATCGTCTCAGGACGCACCAGAAGCGGCGGCATGATCTGCGTAAATCCATTCTTCCTATGAATATCAAGCATATAATTCAAAAGCGCCCACTCCAGCCTCGCCCCCATCCCTCGATACAAAGGCCACCCCGATCCAGAAATTTTAGCCGCCCGCACAAAATCAAACAGCTTTAAATGCTCATTGAGCTCCATATGATTCTTAAAAGGAAAAGAAAACTCCCTCTTCTCCCCCACTATCTTCACACACACATTGTCCTTAGGACTGGGAGAAATCGGAATCTCCTCAAAAGGCAAATTCGGCAAGCAACCCAAAGCCTGATGCAACGTCCCCTCAATCGAAGGAACCTGGCTCTCTACAGAAAAAATATGCCCATCCAAACTTGCGAGCTCCTGAGAAAAAGAACCCACATCCTTCCCCTTTCTCATGCCGATCTCTTTAGAGATCTGATTCTTCCGAGCCTTCAATTCCTCCAGCTTCGTCTTCAAAGAACGTAAATGCTCATCCATAGCCAGGATCTCAGAGAGATTGATTTCCGGGTCCTTCGTCTGGAGTTTCTGCTCAAAAAGTTTCGGGTTTTTACGCAATTCTTTGATGTCTAACATGCAAGTCTCTCTTATTTTCTGTATAAATATATATGAACAGAGGAAATATTCACCACAGACAAGATGGGGCTTTGCCCCATGCCCCATCAAAGGACTTAAGTCCTTTGAAATCCTAAATTATAAGGCGTCCAGAGGACGATAGTCCTTTGGTGGGGCATGGGGCAAAGCCCCATCTCTGTTTTTGCCTATGAGGTTAATCGCACCTTCTGTTAGAATCCCGCGGAAGAACCTAGACAGGTATAATCTATGAAATCCTCCTTGCCTACTGCGAAAAACCCACTCATTCTCCGCTACCACCGCTTGATGGACGCGTTTGCTAAATCTGATGACGAGAGGGATTTCTTTTTAGATAAAGTTGAGGGATTTCTTGTTTATGTCGACTTGGATAAAGGCTCTGAGGAGCTGGAGGCTCTTGACAAGGAGATCCGTGCGAGTCAGGGGAGATATGCTTTGATTCCTAAAATGACTTTCTATGAAGTAAAGAAGTTCATGGAGGGGTTTGTTCATGAAAAAATTTATGATATTGATACAAAAGAGAAGTTGTTGGATATCATTTCGGCGAAAGAACCTCGCGAGCATTTTCTAGAATTTATTTACGATCATTTGGCTGAGTTGGAGAAGTGGCAGCAGTATTATCAAGAGCGTTCCCGGATTCGGATTATTGAGTGGTTGCGCCAGCTCAATGTACAGTTTGTTTTTGAAGAGGACATGGATATTCCTAAGACTCTTCTTGAAAAGGTGAAGCGTTCTCTTTTTGAAACGAAAGTGCCTAAAGATATTGGGGGCGCGCGCGATGCGATTTTTGCTAAGTCGAGGACATATTATTCTAATGAAGCGTTGAATCCTCGGCCGAAGAGAGGGCGTCCTCCAAAACAGGTTGTTAAAGTCGAGCAGGAGCCGCAGGTTACCATCGATATTTACACACAAGTGCCGACGGTATGCCGCCTGTTTCTTTATATTCCAGATATTGCCTCTGCAGCGTCTGTCACGTTCTCTGCGAAGTTCGAAACAGAAGAGCATCTTCTTTCGACGTTGCGAGGCAGTCCGCGTCACTATGTGGATGAGCGGTTGGCAGCTCTTTCTGAGCGTCTTGAATCGTTGCGTCACCTCTCTACAAGGCTTGCGGGAGCGGAGAAGTTTTTTGGGACGGAATCGAAAGTCAAACCTGCGTTCTACGTCAAACCGCCCAATCTTAAAGATGTGAAGACGGAGATGCTTGAAGATGCTGAGTCGATGAAAGTTGATTCTGCTACCTCCGATGTATTGCCGAAGAAAAGAGGACGTCCGCGCAAGGAAGAAAGACCTGAAGAGTTTGTGGCCCAGCGGAGACGCAGGTTTTCAATCAAGAAGGTGTCTCAGATTAAGACGAAGAAGAAGCCTTAGACTTTGCAGACAATTCCTAATTTCTGAATAAACCCTCGGAGAGCGTCCTTTCTGAGTGCATCGGTCGGATCCATCTCTGCCGCAAGAGCTTCTTGGGTCTCCAAAGATCCTAGACACGCGTGACGAAAACTCTCGGAACGAATGGCCGGAGCATCGATTTCAAAATGAGCCGCTGTGAGGAGTTTTGGAAATTTTTCGGCTTCATAAATAGTGCCGGCGACTTCATCCCTACTCACACACTGCACTTCTTGAGAATCCTCTTTACCCAATACGTATTTTTCGGGTTGAGCGCTGCCATACTTCGTTAACACTTCTGTGTTGGCAGAGTAGCGGAAAAAACCTGGGCTTAAGGAATGGATCACCCGCAGAGAAAAATCGGGGCGTTCAGGAAATACAACCGGGTCAAAATGGAGATCTGCAATAGAAAATCTCGTACCATGGGGAATCTTAGGAAAGAGAGGAGCCAGAACTTCTGTCGGAAAAATATTTGCGAGCTCAGTACCTTCGAGTCGATATCGTGGTTCAGGGTGCATTCCTTCAGAAAAACGTTCGTGGAGACCGCTGCACGCGAGAACACCTCCCGCACATACGCCACCATAAGAGACTTTGCCTTTTTCCAGATCAGCCTCCAAAAGTCTCATTCCAGATCGATCATACAAACGACGCTTTCCAGAGAACCCAAGGAACCTCATACCCAAATCGCTAGACACCGCCATACTCGCAGCATTTCCACCCGGAACAAACAACGCCTTCACCGGCTGACCCGGGTCTGAATAATGCCCTAAAAAAGAAGATTCTTGATAAATTCTATAGATCCGATCATCACAAAGCTCTTGGACCTGTCTTGCCAAAACAGCCGCACAAAAAGGATCCACTCCAGGCCCATGATATAATATAATTTTAGAAGACATATCCCTCCAAATCTCCAAAGATTATACTCAAAAACCTAATAATCAACAAGATAAACCTTCTCATCTCTAGCCTGGCTGATTTTTCCCATTTCGGGTATGATGGATGCCATTATATGAGGGATGATTGCATGGGAATCCATTGTGTTAAAAAAAGTCGTGATACTCTTCTAGAAGATCTCATTCAATGCGCCTCCTCCCTTCCTCAGGACCGCACTCAGGCCCTCCGCACTCTTGAAACCATGTGGCTGACCCGTTTTATGGATGATAAAATGGCGAAACTTGTGCGGCAAAATAAAGGGGCCACGTTCCATTTAGCTGTAACAGGACACGAAATGATCGGCTCCGTCGCAGGACTCTCTCTCATTCCTGGAACGGACTGGGCGTTCCCCTACTACCGCGACAGGGCTTTTGCACTCGGACTTGGCTGCTCTCCTCAAGATTTGTTTGCCTCTTTTTTAGCGCGCGAAATTCCCAATCACTCTGGCGGAAGAATGATGCCGGAGCATTTTTCTCAAAGAAATTTACGCATTCCTTGTCAATCAAGCTGCGTAGGATCCCAATTTTTACAAGCCGTAGGGATGGCAAAATCGGCCCAATTGCGCAAAGCTCAAGAAGTTGTCTACGTTTCCGGGGGCGATGGCTCCACCTCACAAGGCGATTTCCATGAGACGCTCAACTTTGCATGCCTTCATATGTTACCTCTCGTGATTGTGATTCAAGATAATGGTTGGGCAATTTCTGTCCCCGTAGAAGATCAGACGGCCGGCAAAACCATCGCGAAGATGGCACGCGGCTATGAAGGCTTAAGTGTTTTTGAAATCGATGGGTGCGATTATGAGCAAACAACCCACGCAATGGCACAAGCCGTTGCCAAAGCGCGCCAAGGAATAGGGCCCAGTCTAATCGTAGCCAAAGTTCCCCGCATTGCTGCGCATAGCAGTAGCGATGATCCCAAAAAGTATAAAACAGAAGAGAAAATCCTCGCAGAATGCGCGCAAGATCCACTTCCCCTCTTCGAAAAGTATCTCCTGCAAAAAGGAATCCTCTCCGCACAAGAATTAGAAGAACTCAAAAAACAATGGCAAGCCCAAGTCGAAGAAGCTTCTCAAGCGGCAGATCTTCTCCCCTTCCCCAATAAAGAAACAGCTACCGATAACGTTTTTCAAGCCCATGAAGTCATCGAAACCTCTTCTCCTGCAGAAGGAGAATCGATTGTCCTCATGGACGCGCTCAACCACGCCCTCGTCGAAGAGATGGCGCGCGATCCTGGCGTTGTTGTCTTTGGAGAAGATGTCGCGCACGGCAAGGGTGGCGTCTTTGGCATCACAAGAACGCTCACCGCCCAGTTTGGCGAAAACAGGTGTTTTAACACGCCTCTTGCAGAGTCGACCATCATCGGCCTTGCCATCGGTCTTTCTTTCGATGGATTTCATAAACCCGTCGCAGAGATCCAATTCGCAGACTATTCCTGGACAGGGATGAACCAACTATTCAACGAACTCTCCAGTATGTATTACCGCTCCAACGGTCAGTGGAATTGCCCGGTCGTCATCCGAATGCCCTACGGCGGCTACATTCAAGGGGGCCCTTACCATTCCCAAAGTATCGAAGCTTTTCTTGCCCACTGCCCAGGACTCAAAGTCGTCATCCCCAGCAACGCAGCCGACGCAAAAAGACTCCTCAAAACAGCCATCCGCGACCCCAATCCGGTCATCTTCCTCGAGCATAAAGCGCTCTATCGCCAGCGCCTCTTCTGCGCCCGCCCCGAAACAGCCGCAGACGATCTCCTCCCCTTCGGCAAAGGACAAATCGTAAGAGAAGGGACCGACATCACCTTCGTAGGTTGGGGAATGACTGTTCTCATGGGCGCAGAAGCCGCCGACATCCTCGCCAAAGAAGGACTTTCTGTCGAAGTGATTGATTTGCGCACAATCGTCCCCGTGGATTTTGACATCATCCTAAAATCCATTCGAAAAACAGGGAAACTTCTCATCGCCCACGAAGCCGCCCGCAACTGCGGCTTCGGCGCAGAACTCGCCGCAAGAGCTGCCGAAGAGGCGTTCCACTATCTAGACGCTCCGGTCCACCGCATCGGAGGCAAAGACTGTCCAGTTCCCTACTGCAAAGATTTAGAGGACGCAGTCCTCCCGCAGAAGAAAGACATCGAAAACGGTCTACGCAAACTTGGAGCTATATAATTCCTTCCTGTAAACAAATAACTTCGCGTTGATTTAAATCATCAATCAATTCGATAATATTTACAAAAAAATTACAGGATCGAATTATGACATCCATAGGATCAATAACCAGTTGGAATGAGTCTGTGCAAACAGACCTACTTTCTCCTGAATCTGAAATCGTTGCGACAATTGAGAAGATTTGTTCTATTCCGCACACAACATTGAATGCGGCTTTTTTAAATGACCCAAAGCTTTCTTCTCTCGATCGCAACAAAATCAAGGAAAGCACCCAAGAATTTAAATCTTTAGTCGCTCAAAGAACCATGGATGTCTACCGGGAAGTATTCACCCAACAATATCCTGAACAATCGGCTCAAATTAAAATCGCTTGTCAAATCTTTGCTGTGAGAACAGATGAGGCATTTGAAGCTGCAATTCATGTGATGAATACAACGAGATCGTCTGTTGTTCGAGACGCACTTCCATTCATTGCCATCCAACAATTATTACTGGAAGACAAATATGAGAAGGCGCTTGAATTTGCAACCCGTACTCATGATGAACGGTTTGTGAACGCTCTCCTGTCTTTAGAAGAAGCAAACAGCGATACCTCTTCAGAAGAAAGCACAGAGGAAGACCCTTCTATCCGTTGCCGGGAACTGGCTCAAGAAGGCGACTATCGGGCAGCGATCGCCCTGACGAACACTCTCATTGGCTGGTCTAAACAGGGGACCTTGGAACAAATTGTTGAAATCATGGTGATGCGAGGCGATGTGGATGACGCTATCCAAATTGTGCAAGGGATGGACGACTATTCCAAAGATTGTTTTCTTGGGCAATTCTTGAATCTCTTCGTAGAAAAGGGAGATTTTACCCAAGCAATTCAGATGATCCATGAGCTTTGCACTGAAGAACAAAGAGAATTTCGTCTTTGCGAGATTGCCATCGCAGCATGCAAACTCGGCAACTGGGAAAAAGCTCTTGAAATCGGAGAGCAATTCTTACTGAAAGAAGATCTTAAAAACGACCTATTTCAAGCCATCAGCAATGACTTTGCGGATAGAGGCAAGTTTGTGCAAGCCTTAGAATTTGCAAGAAAAATCGTCCCCGATCCGTACGGCACAAAAGTCATGACCTTGCATCACCTCTATTCTCGTATAGAAGCGATTCGTTGGAAGACATCAAAAGAAGTGCAACTGTTAGCAGAAATAGATCAAGAATTTAAAAACCTTAGAAGTCGATCATGAGAATTCTATTTCTTTTTACCTTTGAAGAACTCTCCCCTAAAAAGGGGAGAGATTCTCCGACTGCCAAGGGGCAGCAAGTGCCTTGCTGCAGCTTAACAGATAGCTCGGCTAACTCGGCCGTGAACGACCGAGATTGCGCTCGAGCAGCAGTTCACCCCCATCCCTGAATTGCGGGCTGGGTTTTCTTGGTAGAGCGTCATCTCTTCTTCCCAAAAACACACCAATCGTCTATGAGGGGTATTACCTATGGTATATGCTCCTTTGCCCCCTGATGAACTCAAAGCTGCGATGGCTTCGGAAGTGGACGCTCTTGAAAAGGCGTACCGCTGGCTGGAAAAGCATATGCCGCCGTCTTTTCATGAGGAGATGGATCAGAAGACGAGACTGATTCTTGCGCGTAACCTGATCAGCTTCAATCTACAGAACCATTTTTCGCAGATTCAGGTGGAACAGAGCGCGTTTGTCCTTTGTATCGATGCGCCCGATGCGGATGTGAAGATTTTGAAAAGGTTCGCTCACCGAGGGATTGTCTATTATCGAACGTTCATTTCGAATGAGCCGCCGCCGGGTGAGAAGAAAGGAGCTTTGCGCATTGCCATTTTGCATTTGGGAGATCCGCAATCGTATGAGAAACTTTCGGCTAAGCAAAAGCAAGAGCTTCTGGCGATTGCTAAAGCTACAAACCCCACGCTCCAAGATGCAGAGTTTGAAGCGATGCTCCGCGGGCTCAACTCCCATTTTTTACGCTCGATGACGCATACGAGACTTGAAATTGCTTTAAAACTGTTTTTTCAGGCGAAGACCCAGGATCAGTGTCAGTATGAGGTCCGCAAAAACGGGCAGTGGAAAGAAAAAAAGGCGCCCTCTTTGCAGCTCATTTTTGCATGGCGCAATGTGCCGAGAGCCGGGTTTTTGTATCGCTTGGCAAGGATCATCAACGCGCATAAATTGGCGCTCACCAATGTCTCAAGTACATCGATCAACCCCTACCAAATTGAAGAGACGCTGATCCTCTCTTTGGGTCTGCATGGCATTGAAGGGAAAGCTGCTTGGGAAGAGGCTGATATCGATGATCTTTTAAGGGAGATTTGCCTTTTAAAATATTTCGAGGCGGAAGATGCGATTGCGGTGGCTTTTGTGCAGACGGGCCTTGTGACGGGCAATGAGGGGCATTTGATCCGCAATTTTGTGAGCTTTGTCCACCAAACGCTCATCTATGTAGATCCCCATCTGTATTCTTTTGATAATATTGTGGAAGGAGTGTGTCGTCATCCGGAGCTTGCGATCCTCCTTTGCAAAGCCTTTCAGGCAAAATTTCACCCCAATCTCCATAATTTTGCCACTTTTAAGAAAATGGTAGAAGAAATCTCGGGGCTCTTGCAAGGGCTGGATACTGGACATGCGCTGAACGACACGCGGCGCAGAAACATTTTGCGCCAGATTCTCCATTTTATAGAGCACACACTCAAAACCAATTTTTATTGCCATAATAAAAGCGCCTTTGCGTTCCGTTTAGATCCCAAATATTTAGACCTTGTTCCTTACGAGAGAAAAGAAAAATTCCCTGAAATTCCCTTTGGCATTTTTTTCATTCGGGGGATGCATTTTCTTGGGTTCAATATCCGTTTCACAGATTTGGCAAGAGGAGGGGTCAGAACGGTCACTCCAGAAAAGTGGGATCAGTACTTCCACGAGAGGAATAATATCTTTGCAGAGGCCTATTTTCTTGCCTTTACGCAGCAAAAGAAAAATAAAGACATCCCCGAGGGGGGCGCGAAAACGGCGATTTTGCTCAAACCCTTCGATGTGTTTGCGCCGGAACTCGAAATTTACAAAACCGAGCTCGAAGAAAAAGGGACCGATCCCGCCATTTGCGAAGAAAAGTGCAAAATTTTTGCAAGAGATCATAAACTTGCCTTTCTTTTTGCCTCACAAAGAGCGTTTATTGAAAGCTTTATGACTTTGCTCAATTGTAATGAAGATGGGTCGCTGCGCGCGCCATCGATTGTCGATTATTATAAACAGCCCGAGTACATCTACCTAGGGCCCGACGAAAATATGCTCAACGACATGATCGTCTGGATTGCAAACTACTCAGCCAAACAAAAGTACAAGCCCGGAATGTCTTTCATGTCGAGCAAGCCCAAAACGGGAATCAACCACAAAGAGTTTGGTGTCACTTCTTTTGGAGTGAACGTCTATCTCCATCAAACCCTTCTCTTTCTTGGCATTGACCCCGAAAAAGACCCCTTTACGGTCAAAATTTCTGGAGGGCCCGATGGAGATGTGGCAGGCAATGAGATCTTAAACCTCTATAAATTTTATCCCCATACCGCCAAACTTTTAGCTCTCACCGATGTTTCAGGGACAATCTACGATCCTTTGGGCTTAGATCTCAAAGAGATGGCAAATCTCTTCCACAAAGCTCTTCCCATTCGCAACTACCCCGCCAAACTTCTCTCGGAAGGAGGATTTTTACTAGATCTTCAGAAGAAACAAGAATCCAATGCCTACGCGCAACAAACATTGCTTTTGCGCAAAAAAGAAGGCGCGCTTGTAGAAGAATGGCTCTCCGGTAGCGAAATGAATCACATTTTCCGCAACCACCTGCATCAAGTGAAGGTCAATGTCTTTATTCCAGGCGGAGGAAGGCCGCGCACTCTCAATGAAAATAATATCCAAACCTATCTCGATGAGACGGGAAAGCCCACCTCACAAGCCATTGTCGAAGGAGCGAATCTCTACCTGACGCCGGGAGCTAGAAGAACGCTTGAAAAGTTAGGCGTTCTCGATATGAAAGACAGTTCCTGCAATAAGGGTGGCGTCATCTGTTCTTCATTTGAAGTCTTGGCAGGACTCACCTTAAGCGATGAAGAATTTCTCAAAGAAAAACAAGAGTATATACGAGAAGTTTTGGAAATCATCAAACAGGCATCGCTCAATGAAGCGAACCTTCTCTTAGAGACGCATCGAAAAACAGGACAGTATCTCACAGACATTTCAGAAAAAATTTCAGAAAAGATCAATCTCTATAAACAGCAGCTGCTCCAATATTTGCTTAACGTCACTCTTCCAAACGATTTCAAAGACCCTTTGATGAGGGCTTTGTTCTTATATTGTCCATCTGTTTTAAGAGAGAAATATCCAAAGAGAATTCTTGCAATGCCCGACATTCATAAAAAAGCGATCATCGCGTGCTATCTCGCCTCGCATTTGATTTACACACGCGGCATTGAGTGGAATCCCAACATTGCGGACCTGTTGCCCTCCATCGTCCAAGATCCCGATCTCATGCATTAGACCTTCGCACATTCGCGCAAGCCCATTTCCCACTGCTTGATATGCTCAAGTAGCTGATCCTTAGAAGGATGCGTCCTGAGATAGGCGAGATTTTCTTCTCTGCTGCTGAGATGAGCCAATTTTGCGAGCAGGTGGAGATGTCGTTTGTCGTCGCAGGCAAAGAGGAAGAATAGAATATCCACGGGCTCTGCGTCTAAAGCGCCGTAATCGATGGGCTGTTCTGGGAAAACGACGGCCACCACATCAAACGACTCTTGCAATAGAAAATCGCGTGTGTGAGGGACAGCTACGCCATTAGAGAGGGCGGTAGACATGAGTTTTTCTCGATCTAACAAAAGTTCTGTGATCACTTCTGCATCGAGGCAAATATCTGCGGAGATCCGTTCGACTGCCGCCTGGATCACTTCTTCTTTGGTGGTGCCGGGAACGTCTTTGTAGACGCCGCCTTTATGAATCGCGCGATACAGACTAAATTGTTGTGTGCCGAGTCTTTCTTGAAAAGGTTCTGCAACGCCTAGTGTGAAGCCTGGAAATTGTTTGCAGCTGAGCATCCAATTTTCGATTTCGTTGCGGCTAAATCTAAACTGATGATTGAGGCGATAATAAGGGATACGGCTGTCAGTAATCCATCTACGCACGGTGATTTCGGAGACGTTGAGCAGTTCCGCCACATCTTTAATTTTTAAATCCATATTCAATTCCTTAAGGCAATGCGTTCGTAAATAGATCCATGACTTCTTTAGAAGAAGTCGCTTTGAGTAATTTTTTTCTCAAATCGACGCTCCGGATCGCAGATGTGAGCATGGATAAAATCTGGAGGTATTCTGTCTGTTTATCATCGGGGCCTCCGATCATAAAGATGATTCTCACGGGGACTTTATCTAGAGAGTTCCATTCGATGCCTTGAGCTTGTTGCAATCCTATGGCGATAAAAAACTGCCCAATACTTTTCATTTTTGCGTGAGGGATGGCAATGCCCATTCCGATGCCTGTAGAGACAAGCCCTTCTCTTGTGAAGATCGCCTCTTGAAAGACTTTTTTGTCTGCGAGTTTTCCTCCCTCATCGAGGAGGTCTACTAATGCTTTAATGGCGCCATCCCGGCTCTCTGCCGTCAGAAAAACGACAAGCTGCGGGTCCAAGTAATCGGAAATTTTCATGACGTCCTTTTTTTTCAGAGGTCTAAAGAAAGTAGCAAATGGATTATTGCGCGCCAGTATGGCCAAAACGTCCTTCCCCACGGCCTGTGACAGCCAAAATTTCTTTTCTTACAAATTCAGCCTGAATAACGGGAGCAATCACAAGTTGCGCAATGCGCATCTTCGGTTCCACCACAAAAGGTTCCTTCCCATGATTGATCAAAATCACAGCGATTTCCCCTCGATAATCGGCATCGATTGTCCCCGGCGTATTCAAAACAGTCACCCGATGTTTAGCCGCAAAGCCACTTCGAGGGCGCACCTGAATCTCAAATCCTTCCGGAAGCTCCACCCGAACCCCCGTCGGAATGATGGCGCTCTCCCCAGGAGGCACCACAACAGGTTGAAGAAGAGACGCCCTCGCATCGCAGCCCGAAGCAAACGGGGTTGCATACGCTGGGATCAGCTCTTCATCTTCGACAAGGATAGAGACGGTTATCTTCTTTGACATATTGCTTTATGACTTTTTTAAACAGAGTCCCCTTTTTATGCAAGCATTGGATTCTAGGTCAAAAAGGAAAGTAAGGAAAAGAGACGCTGTTTGAGTTCAGATCTCTTGACGATGCAGTCGATCATCCCTTTTTCTAAAAGGAACTCTGACTTTTGGGCGTTCGGGGGCAATTTTTGGCCGATGGTTTGTTCAACCACGCGAGGGCCCGCAAAAGCGATCAATGCACCAGGCTCTGCCACAATGAGATCTCCCAAGGTCGCAAAGGACGCAGTCACCCCTCCCGTTGTGGGATTTGTGAGGACAGAAATAAAGGGAATTTTTGCAGAACTTAACCTGCCTAACGCAGCAGAGGTTTTAGCCATTTGCATCAAAGAGAGGACCGATTCTTGCATCCTGGCGCCGCCTGAAGCAGACACAATGATCAGGGGAAGTTTCTTTTCGAGAGCCATTTCGATGAGAAGGGTTAAACGCTCTCCCACGACAGAGCCCATAGACCCTCCCATGAAGGAAAAGTCTAACACGGCCAGAGCGATGTCAAGGCCATGCAATTGACATTGCCCCACGGAAATCGCATCTTTTCTACCTGTTTTTGCAATCGCTTGGGTGAGACGGACTTTGTAGCTCTCTGTGTCCACAAAATCCAAAGAATCGATCGGATGGATATCAGAAAACGATTCTACAAATGTTCCCGCATCCGCAAGGAGATCAATTCTCTGCTTTAAAGAAAGACGGAAGTGGTAGCCACACTTAGGGCAACACTGGATATTTTTCTCCAGATCTTGGACGTGCACCGTTTCAGAGCAGCCCGAGCACTTCGTCCACCCATCAAACCCACCCTTACGGGTAGGTAGTATTTTAATTTTTGGTTTAACTCTTGTTCCAAGTCCCATTCAGGGGCCATCATACCAAGAAAGGGCAAGAAGAATCAAGCCAAAGAAGCCTTTGCAAACCTTTCATCAATATGGCGCCAATGAAAAATTTTCCATATAGCTTTGACGTAGTCCGCCCGGACATTCTTATATTGCAAGTAGTACGCATGTTCCCACACATCGATGCCCATCAAAGGGATTAACCCTTGGGCGCTTACAGGATCTTGGTTAGCGCAAGTGGCAATTTCGAGCCGTTTTTGCCCTTTATTGTAGCCAAGCCAGCCCCAGCCAGAGCCTTGGATGCCAATGGAGGCCTGTGTAAGTTTTTCTTTGAATTGGTCAAACGAGCCAAAGTCTCGGTCGATCATCTTCGCAAGTTCTCCATGAGGCCCCTCACTACTTTTTTTAGCTACGGGAGTTAAAATGGTCCAAAAAATGGAGTGATTGATATGGCCGCCGCCATTGAATTTGATGGCCGCCTGTAAAGCAATCATCTGCGCTACATCGTTCTTCGTCTCTGCTTCATGGTATTTTTCCAAAGCGCTATTTAAATTGGTGACATACGCCTTATGGTGTTTTGTGTAGTGAAGCTCCATAATTTCTGCAGAAATCACAGGCTCCATTGCATTGAAATCGTAGTTTAATTCTGGGAGTTGGTAGCTGGTTTTATCTAAATCGTCCATTTTGTGCCTCATCAAAAATGTCTCACTATAAGCAAAATTGTTAAAGCTTGCAAGACTTGAGACAACAGCTTTATAAGAAAGGCATGAAGATTGCAGTGACAGGTGGGTCGGGGTTTGTGGGATCTCGATTGTGTGAGGTTCTAAAAGAGAGGGGCTATGATGTGGTGGTCATTGATCTCAGAAAAGGGACAGTTCCCCCTGTCCTTTGTGAATGCGACGTCATCATCCACCTCGCAGGAGCGCCCATTGCGCATCGCTGGACAAAGAGTTACAAGCAGCTAATCTTAAACAGCAGAATTCAAACCGCGCAGGCAATGTGGGATTTTCTCTCTAAGTCGAAAAAAAGACCTAAAATATTTATTTCCGCTTCGGCAACAGGGTTTTATGGTGATCGGGGCGATGAGTTGTTGGATGAGTCGGGGGCGGCAGGCAACGATTTTCTCTCTTCCGTGTGTGTGGAGTGGGAAAAAGCTGCAAATGCATTTGCAGCTTTAGGAATGCGTGTTGTGTCCGTGCGCACAGCTGCTGTGTTGGGGCCTCATGGAGGAATTCTTACCAAGATGATTCCTTTATTTCGAAAAGGCTTAGGAGGAAAACTTGGAACCGGAGCGCAATGGTTTCCCTGGATTCACAGAGACGATTTGGTGAATGTATACGCGCAGGCAGTTGTCGATTCTCGTTTTGTGGGTCCGGTGAATGCCGTAGCGCCAGGACTTGTGCGCAATATTGAGTTTACGAAAGCATTGGGAGATGTGTTGCGAAAACCTACGATTTTTCCCGTTCCCGCGTTTGCATTGCGTTTATGTTTGGGCGAGTTTGCAGAAGCGCTCCTCAATAGCCAGAGGGTAATCCCTAAGAAATTGGAGCGCTTCGAATTTGATTTTCTGTATCCGGAGATACAAGAGGCTTTGCGTCAAATATTTTTAGCCTAGTCAAAAAGAGCACGTCATCGTCTAGACCTCATCAACAGTGCGCATACAGCCTTCCAACGCCCTCTGGGTAATCTTCCCCAGCGCCTTACACAAAACCCCCGGAGGAAAAGCCCCATAAAGTCCCCAAAACGCATCTACCGTCGAAGGGCTGGTAAACACGATCTCTTCAATCCGGCTCCAATCCTCAATCTTCTCTTGCTCTCGGGGCACCGTGGTGTATAAATCCAACACCACATACTTCATCTCCCTGCCACGCAAATACTGCTCTAGCAAGCCCCTCGCAAGCTTAGACCTGGGCCAAAACACCTTCGCCTCGCACCGCACCGCCTCCAACATCTCAATCACCCCTTCCTGCGTCTCTTCCTCTGCAATCCGAGCAATCACTCCTCTCTCACGCAGCGCCATTGCAGTCGCTCTTCCGACGGCGATCACCGTTTTGTCACAGAATGAAGCCTCTTCAAACCAATACCGAACCGCCGTCTGGCTTGTGAAAATGACATGAGTAAACTCAGACCACTGCTCACGCGCCTCTGCAATCTGGGGAGAAATAATCTTTTCTGTCTGAATCAACGGATAATGCCAGAGAGGTTTTGTATGAGGATATCTACTCGGATCCAACCCTAAATATAAAATCATAACGCTTTCAACAACCGACGTATCTCTACATCCCTTTCCCGAGCCACAATCGCAAGTTTTCCCTGCAATGAACTGATCGCCTCTGGAAAAACATGACGCTTTAAATCCGTTAATCCTAAACGAATCAGCGCAGCTTCGGCCACAACCACCCCATCCACTCCTTGTGGATGTCCTGGCTCCAACAAACTCAGCCTCTCCTCAATGGTCCCGCGCAAGTCCACAAAACGGCACTCAGGCCATACTGCGTGCACAAGCGCTTCACGCCGCTCGCTTGATGTCGCGACAACGCTCGGTACAGAATCTCTCAACACCAAACTATCGCGTGGATCAATCCCTTCTGTCAAAAATGCAACGACCAGTCCTTCCGGCATTGGCTCTGGCAAATCTTTTGCCGAGTGAATGGCCACTCGAATCACCCCTTGCAAAAGCATCGCATCGAGCTCTTTGGTAAAAAAATCGGTCCGATCTAATGAGCGCAAAGACGTTGTTTTATCAAGGTCGCCCGTGGTCTTCATCCAAACAGGCTCCCACTGAAATTGGGGAAACAACGCCTCAATTTCCCGAAACTGCGCGCGCGATAAGGGAGAAGATCTCGCTCCTGCGGCAATGTGCATCAGACACCTCGCAATGATGAATCCGCTGTCCATTGAATCTGAGGCAGCAGGCTCTGGAAAAATTCCCTCGACCAACCCTCAATTTCTCGGGGACTGCGGATAAATCTTCGAATATCCTCTTGCGCTGCCTGTATGTTCAGCCCCGCAATTTTTCCCTCCATAATTTTAAGAAAAATGCTCTGTGTGAGAGGCCCCTCAAATGTGTAATGACCAGACTGTCTCATTCTCATTTCCAAATGCGCTAAATGCAATGGAATTTTCTTAGAAACATACCAAATGAAATCATACCAATCTCTTCCCTTTACACGAACTTTGTATGGACGGCATAAAAGCGCATGCATTTTCCCAGCAAATAAATCCTCAGGAACATAAGTGCGTACAGAAAATGGAAAGGGTCTTGTCAAATACCGAATTT
>Ga0206854_1149_pt1 | contig 17894 bp, 11 predicted proteins | sample Alteio_BWOrgCont_50_FD_152870 | JGI IMG/M metagenome (GOLD analysis project Ga0206854, IMG submission 152870) | Enriched cells from forest soil in Barre Woods Harvard Forest LTER site, Petersham, Massachusetts, United States -... | ecosystem: Environmental > Terrestrial > Soil > Temperate forest >...
CATTGTTGACCCTCAACGATGGCATTTGATGCGTAAGGCATTTGACCTCATGCTTACCCGCCAATACACCATGGCTCGAATAGTTGCCATGCTAAACAATGAGTACAATTTCCGTACGCGGTCAAGTAAAAATAAGCCGGGTGCACCAATTGCAATAAGTGTACTTCATCGCGCCTTTACCGACCCGTTTTATTCAGGTTATTTTTATTACAAAGGCAAACTGCACAAGGGTTCGTACAAGGCAATGATAACCGTTGAGGAGTTTGATGCTATACAGGAAGTTCTCGGAAGGAAACAGAAAGCAAGCTCACGCAAACATGAATTTGCCTTTACCGGATTTATCAAATGTGGGTCTTGTAACTGTGCTGTGACGGCATCAAAAAAGTTAAAAAGAATAAAAGCAACCGGTGATTACAAAACCTACACTTTCTATCATTGTACCAAACGCAAAGGATCAATAGCGTGTACAGATAAGCATTATACCAAAAAAGAGGAAATGGAAATGATGGTCGAAAGCGCGTTAGAAAAAATAACGCTTATTCCATTATGGAAAGAGTGGGCCCTTGAAACCACAAAAGAAAGCTATAATGACGAATTGGCAAAACATCAAGAATTGCTAAAAAGCATCCGCAATTACGAGCAAAAATTGCTACTGGAACTTGATACCCTACTTGATTTGCGCATCGGCAGCCGACTGACAGACGAACAATACACTCAAAAGAAAGCTGAACGGGAATCGTTGCTAATCAGAGTAAAAGAAAAATATAAGAGAGTTGAAAAAAATATAGATAATTGGATTAGTCAATTAGAAGGAAAGTTAAACTTCGCGGAAAATGCGTTGGAACGTTTCAAAATCGGTGAACCCGAATTGCAAAAAAGTATTTGTACCGATATTGGTTGGAACTGGGTTTTACAAGCAAAAAAGCTAACGTTTACAACGCGTGAATGGTTTTTTTATCGTGGAAGAACTTAAAAGCCATTTTGAGCTAAAAAAGGATGCGTTGGAACCAATAAAAACCTTTGCGGAATATAAGCAAACTGCTTCTTACCGGGCTATTATTCCCATACTGTGCAGGCTTCGGGATGCGAACAGAACTGAGGGCGAAAATCGCCAGTCGGTTGGAACCGAAACTAAATTGTAAGACAAGGCTTTTTGAGAACTTGTCCCTAATGGTGCAGGCTTCGGGATGCAATCAGAACCGAAGCGCCATGATGTGGAAAATTTTTCGCAATCAACCGCAAAACGTATAATAATCTTAGCTCCTGTTAACTTGTATATTGCTATTATGACCCAACAAGGATACATAAAAATACCAGAAAAAGGTAAGAAAGGAAAAAGGACTGACCAGCGACAGGTCGCTTCACTTTTGGGGGCGAGCAGATATGATGCCGAGCAAAAAGTCTTAATTAGATTGAAAACTTCTCAAATTACTAAGTATGCTTAGTAGCTAATTATTAATGGTATAAGTAATTTTGTGCGATCACTCCAATTAAATAAACCCTCATAATGAGGGTTTATGCCAATCGAAGACACTATCCCCGACCAGATCCAAATTGTTTTATATTCATAATAGATGTTTTAAACAGTATACTAATATATTTAGCAAAAGCAAATATAGGGTCAGAAATAAATATCGAATTTCACGATTACATTTTTTTATTAATTAAGAGGATAACTAATAAATTGTAGTGTTACCCTCTACCTTTGCCTTGTTGTTTCTTTAATTTCATTTCACTCATAAATTTTTACAAAAGTACATTAATTAATTTTTTCTAATTCAATTTAAATTCGAGATTTATTTCACAATCTGCATTTATCGTGCCGTAATCAATTGAAAAAATCTTTTTACCCGGTGTCGTATTCGCGAAAAAATCTGTATTAGTAATTTGACCTTTATCGCCCTTGGTTAGTTTAACTGATAAATTGTCAAATTTTGGAATATTTGGAAATATTAATATGTCTTTTCTTGTGGATGTAGCGTTCGGTAATATGCTAAACTCAATAAATCCAATACCATTATCTATTAAGTTTGAAAGAAAATTTTCTATTCGTACTTTTACTTTGTATTTAAATGAATGCCCGTTAGGAATAACTTGTTCGTAAAGTATAAAAAATTTGAATAGCGTGCCGCCTTGATTTGAAACAACGTAAGGCAACTTTTTTGTAGGTCTGTTTGGAGTAATGTCTGTAATTTCTAATACTTCAGAATACCCATCCTTATCACTTCTATATTCTATTAACGTATGCTGTACCTCAGTTTTGCACTTTTGTATTCTTATTCGTTCAATCACGCAGTTACAATCAGCATCAAATGTATGTGTAATTTCATCGATGTTTTCTACTACGCAATTAGAACAGGATGACTCTAAATAATCATATATTAATTTTTTGTTCTTAAGTAAAAGGGAATCTTCAAAACTAAAATTATGGGAATTCTCTAACTTTCTTTTAACCCACCCCCTCAAAATTTCAGGTTTTGAATTAAATTTATTAATGGTTTTGTTTAAGGCTAATGATATTTTTCTCCCTAGGTCGTCTGCATTAGTCCAATAATCTACGTTTTTCCCGCTCCTCTCCAATGTATGTATAAATTCTGCTAATTTGTGACCGTTTTCAGGATCAGTTAGTGACATGTCTATCTCGGCATTTCTTTCCCTTATAAAAATCAACGTCGGAATCTTCTTTTTCTTTTCAGAGGCATACTCGTATTCTTTCTGAGTCAGGCTGATTATTCTTTTACCTTTTTTGGTTAACGATCCATATCTATGGCCAATAATTATTATATAAAGATCACTTGTATCAATGGTTTCCTTAATAATCTCCCATTGCTCGTCATTATCTGCATGAAAGGTTTCCATGCCAATTGGAAGGTGATAAAGCCCCAAAATAGTTTCTTGAACCAAAGCGCGTTCTTTTTTTAAATCTATAAAAGTTGAACTCAAGAAAATTTGGTACTTTATATCTATCGGATTCATTATTAAGGTTTAGTGAATTATTTGATTTAAAGATGCAATATAATAATTTATCTCATTATCAATAATTTTTCGCTTGTTATTAAGAATATTTTAGTCATTTCTTAAGGAAAAGTTGAAATGGAAAATGCGAACACCAGTTAATTAAGCTTGGCGTTTGCTACTATAACCGGAGGATGTGCGAAAGCATTAGAACTGAGACGGAACTAAAAATCCGTTGGAAAGATTAACTAAGTAAATTAATTAAGTATTGCTGTAAGCAAGGAAATAAATAAGCCCAAAACAAGTAGCAGAAATCCATATTTCAATTTCCTGTTTTTATTATTGCTAATTTTAATACCTCTGTCTGCATCACCAAAACCCGGAAATCCTTTTTGGGTATTATCGGGGCTATTCATATACATTAGAACAGCACCACTAAATTGAATTAGTATTGCAGCTACGTTTAATATTTTAATCCAATGGCTTATCATTAAATAAAGCTAATTTTAAAATGGTTAAAAAAACAAATGCCAGTGCATGTGGTGAAAAAGCCATTTCAGGACTTCAAAAATGCCATACAAGCCAGCGGCAGCGGTTCCATCATGTTATTGCCTTATCGGGATTCATGTATGGATTTCTCATTATTGCCATAGTATTTGAATTGTATTGTGGGTATCCGAATGCGCTATAAATCAACGGAGTTCGAGTGATAAACACGTAACATTATTTCAGTTGGATAAACAGATCTAAATCTTATTTAATATCCTGCAACTTTTTAATCAATTTGGGATTCAATTTATGTAGGTTATGTATAAACTCTACGCCTAAAACATATGTAGTATAGCCATTACTGGTATCACGGTTAATTGTAATGGCATTAGGAAATTGAATCCCATTTTCATCCACCATATTTTGCAAGGCTTGCTTAAAAAGAGGTTCATTTACTGTCTTTATTGTAAATTCCATATTTGGATAAATTATTTCATGAATGTACGCAGATAGATGTTGAGGATATTCCAAAATATAAAAATAATTACCCCTATATAGAAACAAGTCATTTTAAATTTCGTATTGCGTTCATATTTTTTATATAGAATAGTAAGATTTTTAGAGTGTTCATTATGTGAACTTGGTTCATTGTATAATTTAGCTTCAATCATATTAAAAGTTCTACCTATAATCATTTCAGATATTTGAAGTTTTTTGATTCCTAAATAAAAGCTTGTCATCCATAATATAAGAGCAATTGCCAACGGAACCAAAGACCATGATAGCGTAGCATCTTTTGTAAGACTAACAGCAAATCCGATACAAGCAGCATTAATAGCTAAGACATAATAGGTGTATTTTTCACGAAAGGCATAGAACTGATTAGTATTCTCGTGCAACCTGTCTTTAAGTTTTTTTATTTCGTCATCTTCCATAATCAGATTAAGTAGTATTAAAATCGATAGCGCATGTTAACTGCCACCTCGGAATCAATAAGAAAAACAAGCATCAGTACAACTATAGTGTCAATTAGCACTAATCCCGTTTACGGCAGCAAGTTTTTCATTTAACATTTTTAAGTCGTGTTCGAGCACCGCTAAGCTTTTCTTGCTGCCGCGAATTTCTATTATCAAAAGCTTTTTGTCCTTTGTTAACATCCGCTTTTCAGTAATTTCTTTTTCCATTCTTAATTAGATTTATGATTTACAACTTCTCTGCATACAGATTAAAAAAGCCCCTCGTTTCTTCGCAAGGGGCGGTCAAGTAATTTTCATAAAAATTTAATTTTTCATTTAACTTTTTGGGCCTGGCTTACCGACATTAGGTTTTGGCTAAAGCCGACATATCCATTTAAACAAATATAATGCTAAAAATTTTCGCAACCACTACCTCTATTTCCTAAATTAGCGAAATAATCCGACAAGTTTTCAACAATCTTATAATTATGGAATATATATCACCATTTATAAATGTTCTGTTAATAGTGGCATTTATAATAGATCGGCTGTTCCGACTGAAATCAATTAAGGAATATAAAGAGGCTAAGGAAGCTCAAATCGCTAATTTAAAACAGCACCTTGAAATTGTTAAAGAAAACAATGATATAGAAGTAGCTGAAATGCACAAAAAGCGATATGAGAATTTAAAAATCATTCTTAGTGACAGGGAGTCGGAATTGGAAACCAACAAAAATGTGTTGTTGGACGTGCAAACAGCTTTAGAAAAAGCAAACAAGGAAAGCCACATAAAAGGTGAGCTGGGTAATAAATTAATTCAAGAACTTAATCGTATCGAAAAGATAAGGCACGGATTGGAAGTGGATAAAAAAGAACTGCAATATCAAATAGATAACGTATTTAATCATCCGGGGCTTCCTCTGTTATCGAACTTTGAGCGTAAAAAAGGGTTAGCCGTAAATATTGATATTGATGCTGCGGCGTTATATAAGGGTAAATGATATATTTATCTATTTAAGCTATTCTATAGCCGATTATCAATTAAATCGAACGTGTCTTGGATTAAGTTAGCCAATTGCGTAACATTAATAGTTGCGGGATCAATGCCAAGTACTCCATAGTCAGGAACAGGTTCACCATGATGTGGTTTGCATGAAACCCCGTTCAATAAATTAAGCTTGCCAATCACTGCCGTGGTATTTGAGTCTCGAAACGTTACTGGTGTAGGTTGGGAGAGGGTTGTTATTATACGTCCAAAAGTTCTATCGTTAGCTGCCAATGTATTTAATTGTCTGTAAAACTTGAATCTGAGATGAGCCTCTAACACGTTACGAATCCAACCTAAAACCACATCTTTTTGAGATATGTCTGGTGATGATAAGAATTCCTGTAGTTTCCGACAATGCTTAAAATAATCATTTTCTACTAAGTCTTCCAATATTAATGGTGCAATAAACGCGGAATTGGTAACGAAGTTTTCACTGATAATAAGGCTGGTACATTGGCTTCTGCCTATCGTTTTGTAAATCTCATACAGAAATCTTTCATTATGGCTAAAAACGAGAAGTTGCTTAATCCGGGGCAATAGATCCTTAATTAATTCAACTGTATATAAACGTCTATTGCTATCAAAACTTGACAACGGGTCATCGAAGATTATTACTTTGTTTGATGTTGTTGTGTCTATATCCAACTTTGATAAAAAAAACGCCAAAGCTATTGTGCTTTTATCTCCCTCGCTCAAACATTCTCTTGCACTGTTAATATTAGACTCGTCAAAGGAAATGTCCGTCCCGTGTATTGTTAATTTGTAATCGAGTTTGCTTTCTGTCGATTTCCCTTGTGGGCTGACGTGAGCAACATCGTCAATAAGAAATGGTGTCCGAAAAACCGTAGTAAGATAATGGTTAATTCGGTCTTTGTATAGTGAAAAAAATGCGGAGGCAGCTGTACGTTGCTGGACAATAAGCTGCGCATAGGCTGTATCAAGATTTCTCAAATTAGTTCTTTCAGTTGTAAGTGCAGCAATATCATTTACTACGTTCGTTTCGAACCGCGCCTTAACCCGCTTGAAATTTGCTACTTCAGCTTGCGCCTGGGAGACAGATTTTAACCCGCTAATGAAGACAAGAGTTGCAGCGTTGTAGGTCGAAACTGCTGAGTTATATGCAGCTATATTAGCGTTTGTACTGGCAATTAAGTTGTTTAATTCTGTTAATGTGGTAGTTTCAATAGCAACTGTCGGGTTCTGTATTTTTGAATTGATTGTATGAATGGCGAGACGCAATGTGTCACGCAGTAATTGCTCGTTGGCAATAATGTTAAATATAGGTGCGGTGGCTGTAGCCGGCAAATGTACAGCCCAAGTGGCTGTGCGGGTGATATTAACCGCATGAATGGATGAAAGATTGCTTATAATGTGGTCTAAGTTTATGCTTTCAATCATTTGTTTGTGTAAGGCCATACGACCTACAAGCGCGTTAAAGGCATCATTAAATCGCACAGTGTAGGACTGAATTATTGGGAAGTCCTCACCAATGGGTTGTTGACAGAATGGACAAGGTATCTCTTCACCTAACACATTCACGTTATTTTTTTCTGCGAAGTAACCGAACCCTGCCTTTAACCAGTTTTCCGCGGGCGGTAAACCGTTCGTGGACAGCTCTTGGCAATGACCTTCAAAAAGTACCCTAAGAGTGCCGTCCATTAGAGTTGCGATATTAGTTTCCAAATCTGTTACTAACATTGCAAAATCGTTTAATGGGGCAATTCTTTGTAAGGTGGTTAATTGAGGAAGAGTTCTAATAAGGGCGTTCGCGTTTGCGCTTACTAGCGCTGCTTCTGCAGTTGCTATTTTTTGGTCGATATTTGTAGCTTGTGATACTGGAGTGCTGATAAAGCTATTTAGAGTTGCCGCAGTCAGCCCGTTTCCGACTGTGCTTATAATGTTCGCTTCTAGCGTGTCTTGCGTTGTCCTGGAGACCGCTTTCGCGTCCTTGTTCTGCTGAATTTGCAGCCGCACTCCTACACCTGCTGCGCCGATAACAAATCGATGTAAATGTTTCTTCTGGCCATCTTTAAAATCAAACCCAGAATAAATATTGTCACTTACAAAATGAGAATCGAATATTTCAATTTCAGGAAATGAGACGGTCCAGCCATTTGTGCCAAATGTGTGAAAGGTATCAGTCCCTGAAACACGTTGAACAATTTGAACAGCTTGATGTATTGTAGCGTTAATGCTGACACGTTTTCTTAATAGCTCTGGAGAGTTTGTCGTGAGAGAACGAAATATTGCTGTCAATGTTGTTTTACCACTGCCATTATCAGCATAAATTAAATTCATTTTATTAAGAGCGACATTTCAAGTTGCGGTATAGTCCCGAAACTTTCCGATAGCAGCAATCCTATTGACTTTGTGAATCATGGTTTTAGGTAATTTTAAATGCTCTGTGCAAGTTATAGATTATCTATTAATTTTTTGATTTTAACGTCCTAACTATAGCATTTATAATAATACGTCTCTTTCTTTCAAGGACACTACTTTTTAAATAGGTGGGATATATACTATAAACGATCTATTGAAGGTCCTCTATTACGCCATCTGCAATTACAGCGCATCGACAATTTTGGTTCCGTCTTCAGAAATCACTACCTCTACAATAGGTAAAATCAAACGGTCTTTATATTTGGCTCTTATTTTATTTTTATAGTCAGCTTCAAAGTCCTCTATCTCCTGTGGCGGTATATTTACCTTAATACCTTGTGCCCGACGATTTCTGTAATTAAACTTAATCTTATCAATTTTTCAATAATAGTTTAATCAAATCTAACCACTATTTTTCATACAAATGGTGGCGTAAAAATGCCACCACTTTTTTATCATTATTCGGTGTATAGGTATTTAAATACTCTCTAATATTCTACCCTCATTTTTAACAAAATGCCAATCGATAATTATTTTATTGGTCAACAAAAACAGGGTTTTCACCCTGCTTTTTAGTATCATTATTCTATTGTATTTGCCCTTTGTCGCGACCTGGTGGACAATGTGGGAACTGAGGAAACTAATCTGCCTAGTAATAAAGAATTTGTTTAATACTTTTTATATCCCCTCACATATCGACACTTACAATATTAATTTCATGTATGCTAATTCTTACGACAATAAATAACAACATTGAATTTTGATTAGTTATCTTTTGATTGAAGCGGGCGGTACTTTCATACCGCCCGCTTCAACATTGTTAAATTATAAATATTCTTGTTTTTCAATGATTATATCCTCACCAAAATTGGAGCACTGTGCCCGATTACTTTATAATTTCAGATCCCGCCAACTGATTTTTATTCGCCGACTTGTTAGATTCATTTTTAATCACTACAAATAGGTAAAATTCATTATTTTTTTTCCTGAAAATAATTTGAATCGGGAGCGATATTCCTGCTGGTCTGGCAGGTTTTAACTCACCAAAAAAGTCAACCGTATCAGTCTTATTATAACATATTGTAAAATTATTCAGTTCAGCATAATAACAATAAATGCTATCACTCTTTCGTAAGGTTGTCACGTTTTCCCCATCCAACGTGAAGTAGATATTATGTCCCGTAATTGGTTTGCCCGTTCTATACCGTATGTTGTAATTGCAGGGCTTATTCACTGTGAAATAGTTAGCTAATTCGTAATAACCAATGCCTGATATTATATCCTTATTTGCAAATGTTGTTTTGAGTACGCTATCCAATGATTTATCACTTGTAACGGGTAATTTGTACAAGAAAACATAATAATCATTATAAAGAAAATTCTCAATAGGGCTTCTTGTTTTACTATACCATACTCCTTTAAAATACAAATCTTCAATTTTAGGAAATTTTTTATTGTACTCCTTATATGGTTGATTTGAAAATGATGTGCCGTCTTCACTATTGGCATGCATGGCATTTTTATTGTCATTAAAGATAGTGTTAAAGAAAAGTCCAACAACTATTGCTATAAAAAGTACTGATAATGTAATATAAGCTATACGCTTTTTTAATTTTGTTTTCATATTCTAAGTTATAAATTTATCATAAATCTGGCACCCATTTTGGCACGTTAGGTATTGGTACGGGCGGAAAAAAGTATCTTTGAAAGTTATTCAAGTTTCTTTCAAAATTCAGTTGGCCTGTTGGGATAATCGTCGTTATTTGACCTTGAATATCCCCATTCGGTAGAGTTATATATGATCCAAAGGTTCGATAACCATTATCGGCATTGTATCCAACTGAAAAACCGCCAGCTTTATTGCTATAATTTATATCATCTTCAACTTCCTCATAATCTGTACCAGATCCGGGACCATATTTTGTCCCTACATCAAATCCAAGTATTTTAACTTTATTATTCACTTGTAAAGTTGTGTTTACTGTAGATAATTTCCCTTCGGTTCCGTAAATATGGCCCACATATTGCTGAATACTTGTTTCAAAACCAATGTGCGGATAAACCATCGGAGCACCAACAAAGTAGACTACGGTTGTTGTGTGGCCAATCCAAGGTTCGTCCCCCTTAGCCGCATCATCTGCGGCGCCGTGAATTAAATTCAATATTTCGTCCTCACTCATTCCCGGCGTTACATTCACAGGATGAGTCAATAAATTTAAATTACTAAACTGAGCGGAAGCGTCAGCTTTCTGGGTACCGTATCCGGTCAGCCCTTCAGTTACACCTTTATTAAAACGGGCTGCGGCATCAGCATAAGAAGCAGCGCCAGGACCTCCTCCTCCTCCTCCGCTGTCACCTTTATAAAACCATTCCAACGCATCGAGGGAACTGCTGTACTCAGTATAAGTTGTGTTATCGGCATGACCTCCATGTTCCGAGTTTAATAAATCGTTAATGATGCCCTGCCACTCGTCTCCGGTTCTGTTACCAAGTGGATCGTTGCCCATAATAGGGTTGTTGCTCGCATATTGGTAAACCGAGAGGCTTTCAACGCTCTCTGCATCTGGGTCAACGCCAACCCACCTACCTAACGCGGCATCGTAGTTTCTATAGAATGTTTGCATCAGGTTAGGCAAGTCAGAGAAATCGTTTTGAATTTCGCTGCCGCCATTATATAAATTCTTATTTGGCGGGGTTGCGTTGCCTACCAGACTTCCCGGCATTACCATGCCAAATCCGTAATAGCTGTTTTCTTGAATAACTTTTGCCGTGTTACCTGTTCCGGTATTATCGAAAGTAACCCGCGCATTACCCTGTTGATCCGTAATTACATATTGAGGAGTTAATTGCCCGCCGTTGTTTGCCATTCTTCCTTCGGGCATAGCAAAATAGCTAAGCGTTATGTTTTCGTACACAAACCCGTCTATGTAGTCGGTGGTGGTAACACTACCACCTGCGCTTGCTGTAGCTATCTTGCGTATCATGATTCCGTTTGCATTGTAAATATATTGAATTTTTCTTCCGCTTGTTGCGGCAAAAGCTATGCTGTCGGTACGGTTGAGTATGTTGTACGCAAATGTCATGTTCTTGAACGGGTCGCTGGTTAGGTTGCCGTTGGCATCATAGGCATAATGCCCGCTGCTGGTGCCTCCGGTATAGATGCCGAAGCCCAATGGGTTGCCTGTTGCGTCCGTTACCTGGTCAAGCCGGTTGGCATTGGTACTGCTATAAGTATAGGTCAGGCTGTCTATCAGCGTACCGCTTGCCGTAGGCGAGGAAGGCGACTTGCGGTTCAAATGCTGTATGTTGCCGTTCTCGTCATAACTGGTTACCGCCTCATCCCAGCCGTGCGAGTTGGTGTAGCTGCCGCTGCCTGTCCGGTAGGCGTAGGATGCTTTCGTGTATCTATCTAAAGCGTCATAAGTATACTTGTATGCCCGCTCGTTGCCGTTGGTACCGCTGGCATCTTTGGTCATCCATTTTACGGCGGATAGCTTGCCGTTAAACAAGGCGGCATTGCCCAAATTGCCATCAGTTGTATTGTAAAGCAGTTCCATGCCAAACACCGAGTTGCTGTCCTGCTCGGTATGGCCGCCATCGGTGGTTAACTTACTATTATTGATGAATTGCAGTTGCCCGCGTATGTTAAAGCGATAGTCCACCTGCTGCAAGACGGCAGGCGCGATACTTGCCGAGAACACCGCCCCAGCACTGGCAACAAAGTTGGTATCAAGCGTAATGCTGGTAGTAGCCGTTACCGCCTTGACGCCTGTTGGGCCTACATCGTCGGCACCGCGCAGGGTGATGTTTGCCGTGCCACTGCCTATGCCCAGCCCCTTATTGGTGGCCTGTCCCAGCTCGTTATAGTTGTATTGTGCCACTATTACCGGTGCGCCGCCATTGTAGCGCTGGCTTATGGCCTTTATGCGGTACTGCTCGTCGTAGGTCGGCGTGCTTTGAACGCTTACGGTTGTGCCCGTGTTTTTGGTAATTAAACTTACCGTGCTTGCGCCGGTAAAGTCGGGTACGGTGGTGCTGTAATCCGTTATTGCGTAAGCCGTCGTGTAGTTGAGCAGGTTGTTGCTCTGCGTCTGCACGGGCCGCAGGTTATGGTCGTAAAACACCACGCTTAAAAGCCACTTGGCCGTTGGCATGCCGCTGCCTACGGTGCTGGTCAGGGTCATGGTAGGCATTCCCTTTATGGGCGCGGTTGTCGCGCCGACCTCGTTGGGTAAACTCTTGTTGCTGTAGGCATAGGTAGTACTGCCGTCCAAACTGTAATTGCCGTTGTAGCTGTATGCCAGCGCGGTAGCGGATGAGGTTGGAAACGAGTTATTGGTATAGTAACCAGTACCTGTTGCTGCCGTATCGCGGCTCTCGAACCAATAGGTATTGTAGGTGCTCAACCCGGTAACGTAGCTTTGCATGGCTGTAGGCGTGGTATGGGTGGCATCGGTATAGATGCCCTGGCTTATGGCTCTTCCCTTTACATCGTACTTAATATAGTTCCAGTTATGGACGGCTGTCATGTTGCTGTCCTGCAGCAGTACGGGGCGGTTCAGCGGGTCGTATATGATGCTCATCGGCCCCTTGCCGGGTACCTGCTTGCGGGTTAGCTGTCCCTGCGTGTTGTAGGTAAACCTGAACAGCAATGCGGGCACGCCGGTATAGGTTAAACTATAAGTAGTCACCCCGACCATGATGGCCACGGCCTTTGGCGGCACGATGACGCTCACCATTCCCGCCTCATTATAAATATAGTACGTGTCCAGGTTGCTGCCGCCGTTTACCTGCCGCTTTAGTACGGTGTGCCCGGCAATGTCGGTATAGGTCAGGGTTTCCACGTTGTCCTCGTCCTTGCCGTCTGTTACCACAAGCACGTTATTGCTGTACCCGCTGCTGTTATAGCTGCCGTCCGGGTTCCACCGCAAAATGGTTGCATCGCTGCTGTTGTTGCTGCGGTAGCTGACGGTTTTGTAATGCTGGGTACCGCTGCCGCCCGGCAAGGCAGCCCCTGCTGGCTGAAAGCCCTTGCCCGCCATGCCCACCTGCAGGATGCGCTGCATCGGGCTTTTCTCAAATACCTGCTGGCTGTAGGCCATGGAATCGCGCGCTATCAAATGCTGCGCGGTATCAATGTAAAATGCCGCCTGTTCCGTAAACGCGCTGGTGCGGTAGCTGCCCGTGGTATCGGCATTCACGTACGGCAGCCACGAGGCGGTCTGCTGTGCCAATGTGTTGTACTGCAACGGCTGAATAATGTCCTTTCGCAACGGACTAACCTTTACGCCCACGGTTTGCAAAGCTCGCCCTAACCCGTCGTGGTATTGTATATACGTCTGTTTCCCGGCAGTGGTGAGACTGTCAATGGCGCCGCCCGTTTTTACGCCCGCTACCTTTATTACGTCCTGCTGAACAAAGCCAACGGGGATGGGCGTGGTGGCATTGAATTCGGTATACGCATTTCTCGCCGTGATGTTCTTGTCCTGGTCGAAAGAATATAGCACTCGTCCCCACTGGTCGTTTATAAAGTAGGCGGATATGCCGTTGGTATTGGTCTGCGCTATCTTGTAATAGGTGGTATCGTTATAGGCGTAAGTGGCTACTTCGGCGCTTTCGGGATAAAGCAGTATGTCGTCCATTCCAATATCGGCTCCGCTGCTTAGGGTGGCGGTTATCTTCACCGTATGTCCCGATGACATGACCGGCATGGGCAGCTTCCATTCAAAATATTTCCACGCACTGCCTGTGCTGGCAAAGGCGCAGGTTGCAGAGGTACTGGTGCCCGTGCTTGGCGAAACCGGGGCCATAGTCATGGCAAAGCTTCCCCCTGCCGACGAGCGTATCCAAATGGAAAACACGTAATTGCTGGTCAAATCGCTCTTTTGGATTGTGTAGTTGAAACTACCGGCATTGTTCATGCCGTGAGAGTTCCCAACATGGCTGCCTGCTGGTGCGGTGCCTGAAAAAGCAGTCATATTTTCCGTCCATGCCGGAATCAGGTCGCTGTCAAAGTCCTGGAAGGCCACCTCGTACGCTGCCGCGTTTGTTATATTGATGGCGGGATGGTAGGAAATATGGTCAAGCAGGGTTGAGGACGTGTCCCTGTGGGCATTGTCTGCGGTCTGGATCACGCCGGTAAAGTCGTACTCGTCAAAGTTGGATTCAAGTATATAGCGCGAATCTTTCGTCAATGTCGATCCGCTGATGGAAACGGGAGTAAAACTGCCGCCACCATCGGGCTGAACGAACTGCCATTGCTGGGCGGGCATGTACAGCATGGTGCCCACGCCCGGAAATCCCTTGAACAGGGTAAGCGAGGCCGAGGTAACCGTTGTTGTGCCCCCGCGGGTTACGGTATTCCACGTTTCCGTCGGCACGTTGACGTTCAGTTGCTGCAACTGGTAGATGGCATCAATATTTGCGTTTGCGTTCCCCGATGACAGTCCGGCATAGTCCTTGGTGTACTTGTAGTTGGTGGTAAGCACGCTTCCGTCGCTGTTGGTGACGCTTTGGGTTGCGAGCTTGTGGTATGTGTTGCCGTAAGTACTTACCGTTGTAACGGTTTGCGCCTGTGCCAAACTTTGGGTGTCGTACGTCTTGGTGGTGATAACGGAATCAAGCTCGCTAACGCCGTAATAAACGGTGTATTTTGCATATGAAAGCATGGCCAGGTGGTGGTCGTTGGTCTCGTTGCGATCCCACTTGAACGCGGTGATAATGCCGGGACTGCCGCTGCGGTGGTAGGTGTAGGTGGTCTCGCTCGCCTTTTCGGGTGTCGAGGCCTCGTTATAGGTGGTGGTCTTCAACAGCAGACCCCGCTCGAAGTCATAGTTGGGGTTTGGCGGAAACGGATAGTTGTAAGTGCCCGTCACCGGAGTGCCCATGTCCACGCAAACCATGTGTGCCACGTAGGTGGTTGTCGGGTGCCATTCCGTGGTGCAGCCGCTGCACGTCGGGGAAGCCGAAGCATCCCAATACGTGGCCGGAACGCTGTACTGGAACAGCATGCTGCCCGCGCCCGTCTGGCTCACCTTGGCATACTCGTACATGATCCTGTGGTCCTCGTCCAAAAGGTCAAGGCTGCTGCGCATGGTGCTTTGGTTCCAGTAGTCGAGGCCGGTTGCCGTACCCGTGTACGGATTGGAAAACGCAAGCTGAGGCAGGCTGACGGGCTTGCCGCTTGAAACGCCCGTATTGGGATTGATATAGGAATAGTTGCGGCTAGTCACCGTCCCGGTGACGTTGTCCGAGTCCTTCAGCGTTTTTATCCTGATGCCCCCTCCCTGGCTGACGGTTGTCGAGCTTGTGGGCACTTCCACGTAATCGTTGCTTTCATAGGTGAAGGCCGTAGTGCCTCCCTGCGCGTAGGTGACTGTTTTCAGGGCGCCCGCGGTGACACTGCTTGCGTCCGGTACCTTTTCTCCTCCTGTCAGGTAATAGCTGTACGCCGAGCCTGCCGAGCTTGAGGGCTGTATCTCGTATTGTTGCAGGCCTGGCGTGCTCGGATTGACGTAGATGGCCGGGTTGGCGTCGGAGGCAAGTCCCGTGCCGGTGTTGTATCCCCAATAGTCCTGATGCTGAAAAGACGCCGAGTCGGAGAGCGTCGTGGTATAGGAGACCCCGCTGACGTGGGTAACCCCGTAATAGTCAAAATGGTAGTCAACGGGGGTGTTCGTCCCAAGCTCCGTAAACTCGCCCAAAAAGTAACGGTTGTACAGGGTCGGGCCGCTGCCGTGTGACACGTTATTGTAGGTAAAGTCCATTGTCCTGCCTCTCCCCGAAATGCTGCTGATAACGGACTGGTTGGTGCCGGAATTCACGCTGCTGTTTGTAGTCCAGTAAAAAAAGAGCGAGTTGTTATTCAGGTCATCGTCCGTTGTCTTTATGCTGTCAAGCAGTTGCGGCGTAACCGCCCGCTGTATGGCATACTGGTCGTACTGCAAATCGCCGACGAGCGAGCCCTTGTACAGGCTTAGCAGGTCGGAGCTGCCCCGGGTCGCAAGCGTGTCGTAGGTCATGATTACCCCGTTGTTGTTGGCATCCTTCATGCTGGTAAGGAACCAGCCGTCATAATAGGATATGCCGCCGGAGTACTGGGCGTAGGTGTTCTGAAAGTACGAGCCGGACGTTCCGCCTCCGTGGGGTATGGCCTTCTGCCAGGCTTGCTCGGGCGCGGCAAACACGTATTTGATGCCCTTGTCGTTGGTGATGGTAAAGGAAACGATCTGCCCGTATCGGGGATCGCCGCTCGTCGCGTTGTAGGTATTGGTGACCGTAATGTCCATGTACGGGATGGTTCTCCACTTCGCGTTGGCATTGTCGTAAACCAGCTTGCAGGACAGGCCGGGCGCGCTTACGTAGAACACGTCAGGCTCGGTATCATAACCCGAATCAAAGTTATCGTATATATACGTGCTGTCCATCGCCTGCCCGGTGCAGTCGGACGGGCTGCCGTTGCGGATGGTAAAGTTTGCAATGGTGGTATCCATCCGGTTTGATTTCCAGCCGTAAGTCGGCAGGTCGTCCGGCAGGCCCCGCAGCTGCCTGCTGATCTGGCCGCCCGCGTTAATCTGCCAGCCCATGCCCGCGGTACCCTCAACGTCCTTGGGCTTGATGCCCGAGGCGCTGTAAGTAAGGGTAATCGGCAGCGATACCTGCCCGCGCGACAGCGTGTATACGGGTATGGACACATTGGCCGTGCCCGTAAGTGTATTCACACTTACCTCGCTCCTTTGGGCAAAGGCGGCTTGGGTAAGTAACAACAACAAGAGTGATGCTGCCGCTATTATATTTTTAAGGTTCATCGTATGGTGATTTAGGTATACGGTTTGAGTTTTTTGTGATCGGTTACTTTGCCTTGTTGGGTTGCGCCTTTAATACCGCGTCCAACTTTGCCGAAAGGACGTTTATCTGCCTTTGCTGCTGCTTTTTCAGCGTTGCTATTTCCTTTTGCTGCGATTGCTTGAACTCTTTAACTTCTTTGTCTTTTTGAATCAGGTAAAGAGTAAGCTCTTCTATCTTTTGCAGCAGCTTAATTTGGTTATCACCCAGGCTTAGGCCATTTGCTTCCATTTCCCTTGCGGATTGTATTTCCGGCAGGTGGCGGTTCGCCTTGATGTACTTTTCAACGTTAGCGAGAGAGTTGAGCTTGTACGTTGGAGCGAACACGAAGTCCGCGCCTCCCACGTTCACCACTACCTTGTCGGCGTGCATGTACCCGTCCACATCGAGCTTGTAGGCCGAATTGTTTTGGGTGGTTCGGCCGATCAGGACGTTGCCGCTGCCCTGATTGATAAACGTATTTCCGGTACTGCTGTTAAACTGGATCAATGGAGCGGAACTATGCCCCGACCCATACGTGTAAGAATAGACACCAAAGGTATCGTCCCCGCTTGTGCTGCCAACATTTGGGCCCACAGTCCAGGCGCCGGCAGAGTTAGCCTGGAAACTCAGCGGGTTGCCGCTACCGGTGGTGACTATGGACACTTTAGCAAAAGGGCTTGTCGTGCCGACGCCGACGTTGCCGGAACTTGAAATTTGCATCGTCGGAGAGCCTCCGGTAGAAAACTGAGTTATCAGTCCCGAGGCAGTTGCAATGTTAAGCTGGCTGTTTGCCACCAATGCCCCTACTTCCGTTCCGTTGGTCATCAGGGACAAATATCCCCCCTGAAACGGGCTGCTTCCGTTTAACGCCAGTACGCCGTAACTTGAATAGGTTGGGGGACTTGTCGTTCCAAGTCCCGCATTGCCTGTTGTTGGAAAGGTATTGGTAGCTTGTGCAAAGGAAAGGTTAATCGCAAGAGCGCTGGCAATTAGCGATAAGATTATCTTTTTCATTTCTTAAGTTTTAATAATGTTTTTACTTGGTGTTTTAACTCGTCTATCTCTTTTTGTTGCTCATTGTTTCGTTTTTGCTCTTTTGCTATCTGTTTGTCCTTTTCAATCAAATACAGCGTCAGTTCCTCCACCTTTTGCAGCAATTTGATTTGGTTGTCACCGAGGCTTACGCCCTCCGTTTCCATTTCCCTTGCGGACTGAATCTCGGGCAGGTGGCGGTTTGCCTT
>Ga0206854_1150_pt1 | contig 17817 bp, 9 predicted proteins | sample Alteio_BWOrgCont_50_FD_152870 | JGI IMG/M metagenome (GOLD analysis project Ga0206854, IMG submission 152870) | Enriched cells from forest soil in Barre Woods Harvard Forest LTER site, Petersham, Massachusetts, United States -... | ecosystem: Environmental > Terrestrial > Soil > Temperate forest > O...
GTTTCTTTACGCCGTCAACGAAGTCCCCAAAGCAACCGGTTCGGTGACGGCCTACCGGCTCGATGCGACGACGGGGAAACTGGATCTTTTGAACCAGCAATCTTCCGGCGGCGTCAGTCCATGCCATCTAATCGTTGACCGGGGCGACAAATTTGTGATCGCAGCGAATTATAACAGCGGCAACGTGGAGGTTTTGCCGATCCAGGCGGACGGTTCCCTCGGCGCGCCGACGTGCCTGATCCAACATCATGGATCGAGCGTCAATCCAGCGCGCCAGGAGGGACCGCATGCGCATTGCATCGCAATGGACGCGAGCGGGCGTGTTTATGTCTGTGACCTGGGTTTGGACAAGGTGATGATCTATCACTTCAATGAAAGGAGCGGGCAGCTCACCACCAATGAAATCGCCTCGACGGAGATAGAACCCGGTTCCGGGCCGCGCCACATCGTTTTTCATCCAAACGGCAAGTATGCCTACGTGATCAATGAAATGGCTGGCACGGTAACCGCGTTCACCCGCGATCCGTCGAACGGCAATTTGACGGAGATCCAAACGATTTCAACGTTGCCCGAAGATTTTCATGGAAATAATACCAGTGCGGAAATCGCCATCCATCCATCGGGGAAATTTCTGTACGCTTCAAACCGCGGGCACAACAGCATCGCCGTATTCAGGATTGATAAGAAGACGGGGAGGTTGACCTCAACCCAGACCGAACCCCTCCCCGGCAAAACACCGCGCAGCTTTGCCATAGATCCAACCGGAAAATTTTTGATCGTTGCCGAACAGGATTCAAACAATGTAGTCATCTTCAGGGTCAATCCAAAAAACGGCGAATTGACTGCGATGGGGGGAACCTTGCAGATCGGGGAGCCGGTTTGTGTCACAATCGTGCCGGCGGAATAGAAGGACTATTTCCCTTTGAGGTTTTTCATGGTGGCCCGTTTCATCTCACGGTCCGATTCACGCCGTTTCAAATCTTCGCGGCGGTCGAATTGCTGTTTGCCTTTGCCGACGCCGAGGGAAACTTTGACTTTTCCATTCTTCCAATAAAACGACAGCGGAATCAGCGAGTTACCTTTGACGGCAGCCAGCTCGAACAGTTTCCGGATCTCCGAACGGTGCAAGAGCAGTTTGCGGGGCGCCTTGGGTTGATGATTTTGGAGATTACCGTGGGAGTATTCGTCAATGTGCGCGTTGTAGAGCCAGACCTCTGCCTTTTCCACGCGAGCAAAGGCATCTGCGATCTGGCCCTTGCCGGCGCGCAAGGACTTGACCTCGGTGCCATGCAAGACGATCCCGGCCTCGAAGGTCTCGAGGACATGATAATCGCGCCGCGCTTTATGGTTGGTCACGATGTCGGCCATGGGAAAAGATTAACCGCGAACGGCGTGGAATTCACTGATTAAAGGGAACAAAAAAACCGGAGGTCACTCCGGTTTGAATATTTTATCGGCGTAAAGAGCGACTACCGCTTCTTGCGCTTTTTGGCCTGGGGACGGACGAGGGCGGTGATTTCGGGCATGTCCCAGCCGATTTTCTCCTCGATGATCTCGCGCAGGGCGATATCCGCCGCCCCGAGGTTCCCGATATCGGTGATGAGGGGCCGGTTCATGCCGCCGCCACCCGAATTGAGTTGGCGGACGCGGCGCGACACCAGATTGACCAGCACATTTGGATTTCCGACCTTTTCAGCGGCTTTTTTGGCTAATTCAGCGTTCATTAAAAATAGCTGGTTAGCATAGCGATGACTGGAGGGTTACGCAACAGTAAAATTTGCCTTCAAACGCGGGTGGTCTTCAGGCATTTTTCTCCCGAACTTATGCCAGCAACGAAAACCTCATTTGACCTGCAAGCCTTCCTGGCCACGCGCACCGAGGGCGTGAATCGCGCGCTCGATAAATTTTTGCCGTCGGAAAAGACCAGGCCCGCGACCATCCATAAGGCGATGCGTTACTCTCTTTTTGCGGGCGGCAAACGGATGCGACCCGCGCTTTGCCTGGCGGCCGCGCAGGCCTGCGGCGGTTCCGAAAAGGACGCGATGCCACTCGCGTGTGCCGTTGAATGCATCCACACCTATTCGCTCATCCATGATGACCTGCCCGCGATGGACAACGATGATTTTCGCCGGGGCAAACCGACCAACCACAAAGTCTTTGGCGAGGGCATCGCGGTACTGGCGGGAGATGCGTTGTTGACGCAGGCGTTCGAGGTGGCGGCCCAGTGCAAAAAGTTCCCGCGCTATCCCAATGAAAAGATCATCCTGGAGATCGCCAAGGCGTCGGGCTCACTGCAACTGATCGCCGGGCAGGTCGCTGACCTGGAGGGCGAAGGTAAAAAAATCTCCGAAACGGAATTGAGGTTCATCCACGAGCGCGAGACCTCCGCCCTGCTCTGCTGCTCGGTGCGGCTCGGCGGAATGAGCGCCAACTGCACACCGGCGCAATTGGCCGCGCTCACGAATTTCGGCTACCATGTGGGTCTCGCGTTCCAGGTGATCGACGATATCCTGGATGTCACACAGACGAGCGAGCAGCTCGGCAAAACCGCCGGCAAGGATGTGGCAGAACAAAAGGCGACGTACCCGGCGATCGTGGGGCTGGAAAGATCGCGAAAGATCGCGACGCACCTGACCGGCAAGGCGTTTGGCGCACTGAAGATCTTCAAGGGCCGCGCCACGGCGTTGGAGGCACTGGCGGAATATCTGCTGAAGCGGGACCGCTGATCAATTGCCGGTCCACTTGTAATCGTAACCGGCGGGCGGCTCATAAAAGGCGGGACAACCGCCAAGGCCAACGGTCCCGTTCCAATACATTCTGATGTAGGCTGCGTGGCCATCCACAAAGCTCATGACGTTGAGGGCGTTTTGGAACTGCAAGGGCTGGAGGCGGGCATGCGTGCTCAAGCCCATACCACCGGAAATCTCCCCGATGAGTTCGGTGATGTCCGGCCCACGCACCGAGGCGAAGGGTGTCTGAGCCATCGCAAGACCGTTCGTATCCCCATTCGCCCCGCCGTTGAACCAGTAACTGGAATAATCGCTCCATGACTGGGTATAAAAGCTCCGGCCACTGACGCTGCCTGAAAGCCACGTCGCAATCGGGCCGTTAAGATTAAAATCGTCGGCAGGACAGGCAAAAATGGCGTTGGTTGGTGAGGAACCCGCAGCGCGGCCCAGATACGGAGAGATGACTTCTTTGTAATCGAAATAGACGGTGTTGGTGTAAAGCGCAATCGCATCGCCGTGGTCGTCGGCGTAGAGGTGCACCGCGAGGTTGATCTGGCGCACGTTATTGGTGCAGTTGATCCGTTTGGCGGTGGATCTGGCACGATCCACGACCGGCAGGAGCAACGCCGCCAAAATGGCGATGATGGCGATGGTGACCAACAGTTCAATGAGGCTGAACGCCTGTTTCATTTTTGGCTCCGACTAAAAGTGACTTTGCGGCGGGTCGAGTTGGCTGTCCAGTATAATTGCCTTGGTTTTAAGCGGTTTTGGCACCGGCAAGATGGTTTTTGATTGAACCAACTTAAAAAGAGGTTATGCTATTCAACAGTCGTGAGGTTCCTGTTCGCCATTTCATTCGCACTTTGCCTGGCATTTGTCCTGTTGCCTGCTTCGGCCCAGGTCAGCATTTGGACTTATCATGTGGACAATGCGCGGGATGGCGCGAACACCAATGAGACCATCCTGAACCTGACAAACGTCAACTCGACGACTTTCGGCAGACTTTATTCCAATTCGGTGGATGGATGTGTGTACGCGGAGCCATTATACATCCCGAACCTGAACATCGGAGGGCAGATGCACAATGTGGTTTTTATCGCCACGGAGAACAACACGGTTTATGCCTTTGACGCCAACAGCGCGGGGGCGTCGGGAAGGTTGTTGTGGCAGAGGAATCTTGGCCCGGCGGCGGTAACGACCACCACTACTTTCACGAATGAAAATTTCGGCTGGCGTTATCCCAATAATAACGGCCCTTATACTGACATCGTGCCGGAAGTGGGAATCACCGGCACCCCGGTGATCGACACCAATACGGGAACGCTTTACGTGGTGGCATTCACCGGTGTGGTCGGCGGCGGAACGACAAACTATGTCTCCACCCTCCATGCACTCAACATCACCAACGGCCAGGAGGAATCTTACAGCCCGATAGTGGTCACCGCCAAGGTGGCGGGCACAGGCAGGGACAGTTCGGGCGGATTTGTGACTTTTAATCCCGAGCAGCAGAACCAGCGGACGGCGCTGACGCTGGCCGGTGGCATTTTATATGTCTGCTATGCCGGCTATGCCGACACTGATCCCTATCATGGCTGGATCATCGGGTACAACGAGACCAACCTTCTGGAACTCACTAATTATGTGTTCAATACGTGTCCGAACGCCACAACGGCGGTTTTTGGGGGCAACGCCGCGGAAGCCGGCATCTGGATGGGCGGCGGCGGACTGGGTGTGGACAGCCAGACCAATCTGTATCTGATGACCGCCAACGGGAGTTTCAGCGCCACAAACGGATCGGGCGGCGTGGATTACGGAGACTGTTTCCTGAAGCTGACCACGACCAACGGCTTAAAAGTGGCAGATTATTTTGCGCCATGGAACCAGCTCACGTTGCAGGACAATGATTCGGACGTCGGTTCAGGCGGACTGGTCCTGCTGCCGGACCAATCGGGAAAATATACCCATGAATTGCTTGGCGCGGGCAAGGCGGGAGAGATTTTTGTCATCAATCGCGACCAGTTCACGACCAATAACGGTCATTTCAATGCGACTGTTCACTATGATTACGTGGCCCAGACGAATATCAACCAGATCGGCGCTGCTTTTGATACGCCGGCTTATTTCAATGGCCGGATCTTCTACGCCGCGCAGGGCGACAACCTCAAGGCCATCCAGGTGACCAACGGCTCGCTTGATGATAAAACCATTGTGACCGATTCCGCACGCACCTATCCCAACAAGGGTTCCACACCGATTGTTTCGGCAAATGGGACGAATAGCGCCATTGTTTGGACGTTACAGATGCCAGCAAACCTGGGAGGGCCGGCTACGCTTGTCGCCTGCAATGCAACGAATGTAGCGATCGAACTTTACACCAGTACGAGCGTACTCAGCCGCGATCAACTCGGCGGCGGCAACAAATTTGCAGCACCGACCGAGGCTGATGGCGAGGTCTTTGTGGGCAGTTCCAATTCATTTTCGGTTTATGGCTTGCTGGCGGGAACGTATTCATTCAGCTCGCCGGCGTATAGCGTCCAGGAAAGCAATGTTTCGGTGATCATCACGGTGAATCGCATCGGCGGGACGAATGGCGCGGCGCAGGTTTCGTACGCGACGGTGGCGGGAGGCACGGCCACCAACGGTGTCAGTTACACGAGCGTCTCGGGCGCATTGAATTGGACGAACGGCGAGAGTGCGCCCAAAACATTCACGATTCCCATCATGAACGATGGCCTGGCGGAACCAAATCCGACGGTTGATCTGGCGTTGAGCAACCCCACCAACCCGGCCTCGGCGCTGGGCCTGCAATCCACCGCGGTGCTCACCATCATCAAGGCGCCGATCAGCAGTTGGAAATTGAATTACTTCGGCGCGAACGCGAACAATCCGGCGATCGCCGGCGATTCGGCCGACCCGACGGGCGACGGCATTGTCAATCTCCTGGCCTACGCCTATGCGCTGGATCCGTTGGTCGTCAATACGAACCCTTTTACTGGAAATAGTGCCGGCCAACAATTCCAGCTTCAATTCCCGCGCAATACGGCCGCCAACGACCTTACCTATATCGTGCAATCGTCATTTGACCTGTACGATTGGAGCAACATTTTGACGTTCACCGCCGCCGGCGGCTGGGTGACAAACTTGCCGGGCTCGGGGGTCTCTGAATCGCCGACCAACGGCACGCCGCCAAACCAATCGGTGAATGTCACCGTGACGGTTTCAACCAACACGGCCGCGACGACGAATCAATTTTTGCGGTTGGAAGTGCAGCCGTAGATCAATCCCAGTCGCCGGTTTTCAAATACGGTTTGAGTTTTTCCTTGAGGGTTTCGCGTCCGCGATGGATGAGGGATTTGGTGGCGGAAAGGGAGCAGCCCAGGATTTCGGCGATCTCTTCGTAGCTCAATTCCTCCTGGCGGCAGAGCAAGATGGCGCTGCGCTGGTTCTCGGGCAACGCGGCGAGGGCCTCCTCGATCTTGCGGGCCAGTTCGCCATGCAACAATTTTTCCGGCGGGGCCATTTGCGATTTGTCCTCGAATTGCTGGCGGGGCTGGTCTTCGTTCTCCGCGCTGGCTTCTTCGAGGGAATCGGCGGGGTGACGCGAGCGGCGACGCAATTCGTTCAGGCACAGGTTGCGGGCGATGGTGAAGAGCCAGGTGGAGAACTTGGCGGTGCGTTGATAACGTGTGCGGGATTTGTACACCTGCAGGAACACGTTCTGGGCCAGGTCCTCGCTTTCCGCCTCGTCGCGCAGGGTGCGGAAAATGAAGTTGATGACCGGAAGCTTGTATTTATCAACCAGTTGGGCGAAGGCGGCACGGTCGCCGCGCTTGACGCGCAGCATCAACACCGCATCCGGGTCCGGTTGGTTCAACATGCGTGAAAAGAGTAGCAAACACCGGGGGCGTGAAAAAGTGTTTCAACAAAATACCGAAAAACACGAAAATGGGCATAGATAGAGATGAGCTATCCCAAAGGCTTCGGGCCAACCGCCTTTGCAAGGGATCATGCCTTTCTGTTTTCTCACCCCTCACCCTGCCTCCTTTTTCTGTGAAGAGTAGAAATTGATCGGCATTAAGGATGCGGCCTCTTTCTCCAAGGCCAGCCGGCACTACGTTTTTGGCGGCGGAGAATAAGCGATCAGTTTTTTACATCCAAATTTTGGCGCATGGTTTGCGCGAGCTTGAGTGTCTGGAATGGTTTGGTAATAAAGTTGACGCCTTCTTCCAACGGAAAATCTTTCCCGGCGATTTCCGCGCTGTAGCCACTGGCATAAACCACTTTCAATTTCGGGTTCTCCTTCAAAAGCTGTTCACCCAAATCTCTTCCGGTCATTCCGCCCGGCATCACCATGTCGGTAAGCAGCAAGCTGATTTCGTCGCGGTTTTGTCTCCAGACTTCGAGGGCGCTGACCCCGTCGGATGCTTCGAGCACTTTGTAACCGAGGCGTGACAGGATTTTTTGCACGGAAGCGCGCAGTCTGGGCTCATCCTCGACGAGCAGGATGGTTTCATGGCCGCCCCGCCCCGGCTCGGTCGCCGGTTGCGCAAATTTTTGGCCGGAAGTATTGGCAAGGCGCGGTAGGTAAATGCGGAATGTCGTTCCGAGACCGACTTCGCTGTAGACATCAATCCAACCATTGTGCTGCTGGACAATTCCGAAAACCGTCGCCAATCCAAGCCCAGTGCCTTTGCCAACGTCCTTGGTGGTAAAGAACGGTTCAAAAATCTTCTGAAGATTTTCGCGCGGGATGCCGCAGCCGGTGTCGCTCACACTTAAGCAGACGAATTCGCCGGGACGGACTTGGGCGGAATGTGCGGCGGCGGCTTCATCGAATTTTGCCATGGAAGTTTCAATGATCAATTGTCCGCCTTTGGGCATGGCATCGCGAGCGTTCACCGCCAGGTTCATCAGCACCTGGTCCATCATGCCCGAGTCGGCGTGGATGAAGAGTGGTTGCATGGAGAATTTGAACCGTAACTGGACGTCATCGCCGAGGATACGCCTCAACATTTTTGTCAGTTCGTTAATGGAGTCATTCAAATCCAGATCGCGCAACTGCAATGTTTCTTTCCGGCTGAACAGCAGCAACTGGCGGGTCAAGGCCGCGGCGCGCTGGGTGGAGACGCCGATCTCGTCGGCGAATTCAGACTGGGCCGGGGAAAGACCACCCTCCGCTTTCAGCAGTTCAGCCTGCAATTGAATTATCCCCAGGATATTGTTGAAATCGTGCGCCACGCCACTGGCCAACTGGCCGATGGCGTCCATTTTCTGCGATTGGCGGAATTGTCCTTCCAGTTTTCGTTGGCCGGTGATGTCGCGGAAAGTCCAGATCCTTCCGAAATGTTTTCCCGCCTTGTCGCGGATGGGCGCTGAATAGCGGTCCAAAATCAGCCCATCAACCAGTTCGATTTCGGCGCGTCCAATCTCGTCCGGATGTTCGTAAAGATAATCCACACCTTCGGCGAATTGTTTTGGATTCTTCGTCTGGCTGGTCACAAATTCGCGCAATTTACCATCACCATTATCGCTGGCAATGGCATCGGGAATTTTGAATAACTGGAGCAATCGCTGGTTTTTAAGAATTATTTTACGGTGCTCGTCCACGACCAAAATGCCGTCGAGCGTGGAGTCCATTTGCGCCTCAAGCAAAGCCGTTTTCGAAATCGATTCATCCTGCGCATGTTTGCGTCCGGTGATCTCCGTTTGCAGGGTATTGTTGGATTTAGTCAGTTCCGTAGTCCGTTGCTCGACGCGTTTCTCCAACTCGCCGTGCAATTTTCGCATAGCCTCTTGAACGATTGTCTGTTCGCTGACTTTGCTTTGAGCGTCCCGCCACCGCCGGTAGGAAAAAAATAAAAAGCCCGCCAATAAAATTATTGGCGGCGCGAACAAGTCGTCGAGATTGTCCTTGAATTTGAAGACAAGCCTGTCAAGCGGCGATTCCAGCACGTCTGTGAAATACACGAATGCCTCGGCCATCGCCGCCAATCCAAAAATGACAGCCAGGTCCCAAAATGCCCTGGTGTTCTTCCGCCCGGATTCCTGCTGGACCGTTTTGAGCAGAATTTCTTCGGCATTTTTGCGCCCGGAAATATCTATCCAGACACCGACCATAAAGTTCACCCTGCCATCAGTGCCGCGCAACACGCGATTGTTGTCCTCAACCCATCGGTATGTTCCGTCCTTGTGTAACATCCGGTAATCCATCGAATAACCGTCCTTTGCCAGCGAATTGTCAAAAGTTTTTAGAACGCGCTCGCGGTCTTCGGGATGCAGATTGCGCACCCACCAGTCGCGATTGCTTGATTCCTGAACTGTGAACCCAAGCAGCATTTGAATATTATCGCTAACGACGACGGGAGTGATGGTCTCACCGTCAATCTTAAGCGTGTAGATCACCGCCGGGCTGTGTACGAGTAACTGGCGCAATTTCTCGTGCGTGATGTTCAATTCCTCCTCGGTCCGTTTGCGCTCGGTGATGTCGCGGATCATTCCCAGCAGATTGCCGTCGGGCATCGTAGTTGCCATCACTTCCGCCGGGAAGACCGAACCGTCCTTGCGCCGGAACTGCCATTCCCGGTGATAATCAGACCTGGCTTTGATCGCGCCCAATGCCGGGATGATATTTTTGATCTCCGACGGAATAACAATGTTCGCAGCGTGCAGCCCGACAAGTTCGTCGTGAGTATAGCCGAGCATCCGGCAGATGCTTGGATTGGCGTCGAGGTAGTAGCTGTTGGGATTGGCGATGACAATGCCGTCCGGCGCGTAATCAAAGAGTGTATGATAAAGTCCTTCACTCGTCCGCAATGCCGCCTCCGACGCTTTGCGTTGGGTGATGTCATGCGCCACTTTCGCCACACCGATGACTTTGCCGGCTGTATCCTTGATCGGCGATGCCGTGACCGAAACATCAATCAGCCGTCCGCTCTTTGCCTGTCGCAGTGTCTCAAAGTTCTCCACACTTTTGCCATGTTTGATGGTGTCCAGAATGTAGGCCTCCTCATCCTGCCGGTCCGCCGGAATCAACCGCATGATTGAAGTGCCGACCATCTCGTCGGCAGAATAGCCAAAAATATTTTTCGCGCCCTTGTTCCAACTGGTGATGATGCCGATCAGGTCTTTGCCCATGATGGCGTCGTCCGAAGATTCAACAATCGCCGCCAGCCGGATCAAAGCCGTTTCCACCCGCTTGCGCTCGGTGATATCGCGGATGTTGCACTGGATCACTTTTCTGTCACCAGCTTGATATACGTTGCAGACAAACTCCACGGCGATTTTGCGGCCATCCCTTGTTTCCAGTGGCAGGTCTTCGTAACGGATATATTCGTCTTTTTGCAATCGGTCGAGCATGACCTTATTCGACTCGATGTCCTTGAACGGACTCAACTCGCCAACGGTTTTACCGACCATTTCACTGTGTGGAAAACCCAAAAGTTCAGTCAAGAAAGGATTCACATCGTCGATGCGTCCCGTGTCGATGTCCAGAATCAGGATGCCATCCCGCGCCGCTTCGAACAGCCGACGATAACTCAGTTCGGAGGCGCGCATCCTCTGCTCGCTGGTTTCGGCTTTTTCCGTCCGCAACTCCGCTCGCTTCGTCCGGGTGTTGGCTTCATCCGCGCGTGTATTGGCCAGCTCCGTCCGCACCTCGGCTTGTTTAGTCCGCAATATGGCCTGCTCCGTTCGCGCTTCGCTGTCGGTCACATTTTCGTCGTGACGATTATTACTCATATAGTGCCGTTTCCCATTTCATTTCCCGCCACAAAGCCTGACCTATAAAATCCAAAACTTTTAGAGGTTCTATGTCAGTATGCACCGAAGAGAGATGTAGATGCTATCAGGTGTTCTACGATGCTTAATCTGCACAGGAATTACTGAATCCAGCCTGTAAGAGCAGAACCATCATGGGCAAAGACCTGATCGGCATCGTTGTTGGTTGGAACTATAGCGCCGAACAACTGTACGGCTATACGACTGAGGAAAGGTTGGACGACCTATCTCTATTTTGTTCCCGTTGGATCCATCTTCTGGAATAACCGCCTTTGCGGGGAATCATGCCTTTCGTTTTCTCACCTCTCACCCTGACCCTCTCCCCGTTAAGGGGAGAGGGAACAGCTGGCGGGTGCATTAATCATAAGGACGCCACCAAGGTCATCGCGCTTTGATGTGCGCGGACGGCGCTGGGCACCGTCCCTGCCAAAACGAGGCGCAAAGAAGTTTTTGCGGTGAAAACTTGAAAGTTGGCGGGTGAACCTTAATTATTAGGCGGTGCAGGATTTGAGTGAAAAGATAGAAGCCTCAGCGGAAGCCCGCCTGAATTTGCCGCCGGAAAGCACGGTGGCGGAGAGACTCGAAATCTATAAATCGTTTCTCAAGGCTGAAACCCATCGGTTGAAGTTGCAGCATCGTTCCGGCGCGGGCGGGTGCCAGGTCTGCCGGGGCCGCGCGACGATCCTCGATGTGCTCCTGCGGCATTTGTGGGACGAAGCGCGCGCCAGCCTCTCGCCGCAGGCGCAGGCGGAATTTCCCGCCCTCGCGCTGGTGGCCATCGGCGGTTATGGCCGGGCGGAACTGAACCCGCATAGCGATATCGACTTCATGTTTTTGCACGACGGCCAGATCGCCGCCAACCGTCCACTACCGCACCTGTCCAAATTGATCGACGGGGTCCTGTACCCGCTATGGGATATCGGCCTGAAAGTGGGACACGCCGTCCGCAGCCTTGATGATTGCGTGACGGTGGCCAACTCGGACATGCAGTCCAAGACTTCGCTGATCGAATCGCGGTTGCTCATCGGCGACGAGGCGTTGTTCAAAAAATTCCAGAAGACGCTGATCGCCAAATGCGTCACGGGCTACGAGGACAAATACATCGCGGCGCGGCTGGAGGACCAGGAGAGCCGCCGGATGAAGTACGGGAATTCGCCGACGATGCAGGAGCCAAACATCAAGAACGGCTGCGGCGGCCTGCGCGATTTCCAAAACCTGCTGTGGATGGCGTTTTTCAAGTACCGGACGCGCTCGCTGGATGAATTGCAGGAGCGGGAATTTGTCACCGATGCTGAAAACAAGGAACTGGCCGCCGCCTACGATTTTCTGCTGCGCACGCGCACGGAGCTGCATTATCACGTCAACCGGGCGATGGACGTGCTGGGCAAGAACCTGCAGCCGGCCGTGGCCCACAACCTGGGTTACCTCGAACGTTCACCGAGCAAACGCATCGAGGAATTCATGCGCGATCTCTACACGCACATGCGCAACGTATTCCTCATCACGCGCACGCTGGAACAGCGCATGGCCATATCCCAGGCGCGCCCGAAAAGCCTGCTCTCGTTGCGGCGTTACATCCCGGGCCGGGAACGCGAACCGGAGACGGTGGACGGCTTTAAATTCATCAAAGGCGAGATCCATGCCGTGTCCAACCGCATCTTCCGCGATTCGCCGCGGCGGCTCATGCGTGTCTTTCTCCATGCGCAGCAACGGCACCTGACCCTGCACCCGGACCTGGCGCAATTGATCCGCAACCAACTATCGCTCGTGGACCGGGAATTCATGAACGACGAGCACGTGCGCGAAACCTTTTTGACCATCCTGGAATGCCGCGGCGAAGTCGCCTGGGTGCTGCGCACCATGCACGAGGTCAACCTGCTGGGGAAATACATCCCTGAATTCGGCAAGCTCACCTGCCTGGTGCAGCATGAGTTCTACCACCAATACGCCGCGGACGAGCATACGCTGGTCTGCCTGGAACAATTGGACAAGATCTGGGACTCCAAGGAGCCGCCCTACGAAAATTACGCGACGTTGTTCCACAGCCTGGAGCGCCCAGAAATCCTTTACCTGGCGCTGCTGTTGCACGATGTCGGCAAGGCGGAAGACCACAAACAAAGCCACCATGCCGAGGTCAGCGCCGAAATGGCGTTGCGCGCCGCCAAACGCCTGCAACTGGACAGCGCCGCGACGCACACGCTGAAGTTGCTGATCGAACAGCATCTGCTGATGGCCAACGTATCCCAACGGCGCGACCTGGACGACCCCTCGGTGATCAAAAATTTCGCGCGCCAGCTCGAGACGCCGGAGAACCTGAACCTGCTCACCCTCCTCACCTTTTCCGATTCCCAGGGCACGAGCGACAAATTATGGAACGGCTTCAAGGATTCGCTGCTGCGGCAGTTATATTCCCGCGCGCTGCCGCGCCTGACCGGCGGCACGGAATTCGTCCGCGCGACGGAGAAATTGCGCGAGACCCTCATCAAAGAAGTCCGCACCCGCGCCTCGGCCAAGGTCAGCGATGAGGAGATCACCGTCCATTTTGACGCCCTGCCGCTGCGTTACTTCGAGATCCATAATGCGGATGAAATCCTCGACGATATCGAACTGGCCCACCGCTTCATGCACCAACTGGTGCTGGAGACGGACAGCGCGCTCTCGCCGATCATCGCGTGGCTGGATGAACCCAATCGCGGCTATACCCTGGTGAAGATCTGCACCTGGGACCGCGCCGGCCTGTTCAGCAAGATCGCCGGCTCGTTGAGCGCCTCCGGCCTGAACATCATGGGCGCGCAGATCTTCACGCGGAACGACGGGATCGCGCTGGATGAATTTTTTGTGATCGACGGTCGCACCGGGAACCTGGCGACGCGCGAGCAGCATGAAAAATTTGAGGAAATATTGGAAAGGGTGCTGACCGCCGGGAACATCAGCCTCTCGGCCTTGATCCAGAAACAGATCGCCGCCCAGCCGCGCTACCTGCCTTATGCCGGGGAGCAGATGCCCACGCGAATCAGCCTCGACAACGAAAGCTCCGAGACGCGCACGGTGATCGAGATCGAGACCGAAGACCAATTGGGGTTGTTGTATGCCATCTCGAAGACATTCGCCGAACTGCAAGTGGACATCTCCGGCGCGCGCATCGTCACCGAGCGCGGCGCAGCGATCGATAATTTCTATGTGCGCGAGCACGACGGCGGAAAGATCGAAGCACCGGCGCGGCGCGTTGCGATCGAACAGAAATTGCGCCAGGCGATCACCCAATTGACCCCCGCCAAGGGGTAATCCGGCCGGCTGCCACGGGGCAGGCGGCTCTCCTTTCCCCCATTTGCACCAGGTGTGCCCTGGTATAATTTTACCGCATGTCCATGCGTTTGAACCAAATAGGAGATACGCTATAATCCGTGTTTCATCCTGAAACATGGCAACACAAACTGTTAACTCGCGGTTCCGGCAATTTTTATTCCTGCTGATTTTGGCGTCGCCTGGATTTGGGACGATGGACTTGTCCGCGCAATCCTCCAACACGTTCTGGCAGGGGCAAAGCATCTACCAGATCATCACCGATCGTTTTTATGACGGGAACACGGCCAACGACAACGTGGAGGGCACGTATGCGCCCAGCAATCCGACCGGAGTGCATGGCGGAGATTTTGCGGGCCTGGAACAAAAGCTCGATTACATCAAGTCCCTGGGCGCGACGGCGATTTGGATCTCGCCGATCGTCCTGAACACTGAGGGGCAATACCACGGTTACTCGGCCATGAATTTTTATGAAGTGGCCCCACATTGGGGGTCGATCACTGACCTGCAAAACCTGGTGCAGGCGGCCCACGCGCGTGGTTTGAAGGTCATTGACGATATCGTTGTGAACCACGCGGGCGACCTGGTGACCGGCAGCGGATTGGGCTACCCGACCTATAGTTATCCCGCCGGCTATACGTTGAAATATGTCAACAACGGCAAGACCTATCCCGCGCCTTTCAATCTGACAACCGCCAATCCCTCGCTCACCAACCTATGGCACAACTATGGAAACATTGACTCCTACAATAATTCGCAAGAGGTCGTGCTGGGCTGGCTGGATGGATTGAATGATTTCAGGACGGAAACCACGTATGTCCGCACCAACATGATCGACATCTACGAATACTGGATCAACCAGATCGGCTTTGACGCTTATCGGGTGGATTCAGTGTTGGAAGTGGACCACGGATGCTGGCAAACCTTCTGCCCGGCGATCTATGCTTTCACCGCGACCAATATTCCCACAGGGGCGACCAGTCCCAACACAAATTTTTTCATGTTCTGCGAAGCGGATAATGGTTCCGAAAGCACCGTGGGTCCTTATACCGGGAATGAGGATGGCGGACCGTATGAATTCGAATCCACCGAGGATTACCCGCTTTATTACGATCTCAACAGCGTCTTTGCCACGTTGAGCGGCAATACGGAACAGATCCAAAACCATTATAATCTGCTTAAAACGTATTATGATCCGACCACCCTGGCGCAACAGGTGATCTTTCTGGATAACCAGGATAATCCCCGTTTCTTGAGCAGTAGTGAATCCAACAACAATACCAACGCGCTCAAGGAAGCATTGGTCTTTCTTTATACGTCGGTGGGAATCCCGTGCCTGTATTACGGCACCGAACAGGGGTTTGACGGCACGACCGACCCGGATTGCCGCGAGGACATGTTCGCCGGGAAATGGAAAGACGGCGGGGGCACGGTCGAATCGCTCAGTTCGCCGGGGGTGGATAATTTTAATATGACGCACCCGTTGTTCCAATGGGTGGCGAGGTTGAATAATTTCCGCCGGTTGTATCCCGCCATGTCGCTCGGGTCGTACGTCAACCAATGGTCTAATTCATCGGGGCCGGGGCTGTTCGCCTATTCACGGATATTGAACACGCAGGAGGTATTCGCCGTATTCAACACGGCCAGTTCCAGCCAAACACTACCCGCGCGCACGCTCACCTACCCGGCCGGAACGGTGATCGTGAACCTGTTGAACACGAACGAGACTTATACGCTGGGCACCGGCTCGCAAACACCGGCCATCAGCGTGCCGGGCGTCACCGCCAAAATTTTCATCGCGCAGTCGCAATGGCAGCCACTCAACCCCGTGGTGGTGAGCAACTCGCCGGCGCATTGGACATCCAAAGTGCCAACTTATACGCCGATCGTGCTCCAGTTCAGCGGAACGATGGATACCAACAGTGTGCAATCCGCGTTCAGCACCAGTCCGGCGGTCACCGGCGCGTTCAGCTGGTCTTCGATCGTTTCTTCAAACGACACACTGACCTTTACCCCTACCGGGGCCGGGTACCCTGCCCTGACGAATATCACGGTGACCGTGACGAACACTGCGTTTGACGCGGTTTATGGCAACACCCTGTTTGCGCCTTATAGTTTGACGTTTGGATCTGCCGCGGCGGTCGGGCCGCTGGTGAGCATCACCACCCCCACCAACAATGAAGACGTCATTCCCGGTTCAAATCTGATCATCACGGTAAATGCTACTGAATATGGAAGCGGAACACTCGCCAATGTTGCGTTCTATGCCAACTCCACGTTTCTCGGCAATTCAAGCAGCGCACCTTACAGCTTCACCTGGGCGAATACTCCGGGCGGGTCCTACGCGTTGACCGCGGTGGCCAGTGATTCGCAAGGCAACTCCATCACTTCCTCCGTCGTGAATATTTCGGCGGGACCCTCGGTCAGCATCACTTCACCCGCCAACAACACGGGTTTCAATCCGGGATCCAGTATCACGATCACCGCAGCGGCTTCGGAGACGGGCGCAACCATCACCAATGTGGCATTCTACGCCAATGCCACGTTGCTCGGCAATTCAGCGGGCGCTCCGTTCAGTTTCACCTATTCGAATGTTCCCGCGGGCGCCTTTGCGTTAACGGCCAGCGCCAGTGATTCGTTCGGCAATGCGACCACGTCATCGGTGGTGAACATTACGCTCGGGCCGGCGGTCAGCATCACTGCGCCCGCGACCGGCGCAAATTTCAAGCCAGGTTCAAGCATTGCCATCTCGGCATCAGCCTCGGAAAACGGCGGCACCATCACCAACGTCGCGTTCTATGCCAATACCCGTTTGCTCGGCAATTCGCCCGGAGCCCCCTACGGTTACAACTGGACGAATGCGGCCTTTGGCGATGACACGTTGACCGCCGTGGCCAGCGATTCGTCGGGCTACACCGCAACTTCTGGCCCGGTGTATATCACGGTCACCCCAAGCCTCGCTTTTGATGCCGAATCAAATTACAGCACCTGGACCAGCGGCCAGAATGAAGGGTACGGTTTCGCCCCGTGGGTATTGGTATCAGCAGGTGAATACACCGGGTTTATCCTCAACCCATCGGGCAGCATTGATACCTCCGGTGATTCGTGGGCCATGTACGCCAACGGCACCGGGACGCCCTACGCCTATGCCTATCGCGGCTTTAGCAGTTCGCTGGCGGCCGGCGAAGTTTTCAGCGTCCAATTTGCCAACCCAACTGTTACCTCCCCCGGCTCCATGGGCTTTTGTTTGCGGAACAGCAACAGCACAACGACGGGTGGCAGCACCACTCCTCCGGCGCCCATCGTCACCAATACCGCCACGCGCTTTGCGTTTTATCTCGTCGGTGGCCAGAGCGATTACTCGATTTGGGATTCAAAAGGCGCAAACAATACGGGAATCCCATACACCACCAGCGGATTGACCCTGCAGTTCACCCTGCTCACGGCGGATACCTACCAGTTAACGGTCCTGTCCGGGGACGGTTCCACGTTATTGACCAATTGGAGCGGGACGCTGGCGGGCACTTCTGGATCGGCCATCCAAATGTTCACCGCGTTTGATGTGGACACCGGTTCCTACCAAAACGCCTATTTCAACACCCTGCGGATCTCTGCGGCGGCGCCAGTGGTGATCTCGAATTTTGCCGGCAATAATTCTTCCATCTTCTGGGCGAGCACACCGGGGGCAAACTATATGGTTTTGGCGACCACCAACCTGGGTCAGGCGTTTACGCCCGCCAGCGGCGTCATCCAGGCCACGGGATATTCCACCTCTTACACGGACGTTTCCAATTCACCGCCGGTGGTAGAAAAGTTCTACGAGATCGAAGTCGCTCCCTGATGAGTTGTGCTTGACAGGGCGGGGCCGAAATTTAAGAGTTAGGGGTTCGCGCGCCCCGGGCGCCTGGAAGCGGGTGTGGTTCAGTGGTAGAATGCGGGCTTCTCAAGCCTGAGATGAGGGTTCGATTCCCTTCACCCGCTCCAATTTCATCTTAACCAATTAAATAAG
>Ga0206854_1151_pt1 | contig 17813 bp, 27 predicted proteins | sample Alteio_BWOrgCont_50_FD_152870 | JGI IMG/M metagenome (GOLD analysis project Ga0206854, IMG submission 152870) | Enriched cells from forest soil in Barre Woods Harvard Forest LTER site, Petersham, Massachusetts, United States -... | ecosystem: Environmental > Terrestrial > Soil > Temperate forest >...
CCTCGCACGTGGAGTATGAGACGGCCAACCGTCACTATGCTCACGTCGATTGCCCGGGCCACGCTGACTACATCAAGAACATGATCACCGGCGCCGCGCAGATGGACGGAGCGATTCTCGTCGTTGCGGCGACTGACGGTCCGATGCCGCAGACCAAGGAGCACGTTCTGCTGGCTCGCCAGGTTGGCGTGCCGTACATCGTGGTGTTCTTGAACAAGTGCGATGCCGTGGAAGATGCTGAGCTGATCGACCTGGTGGAGATGGAAGTTCGCGAGCTGCTGAACAAGTACAACTTCCCCGGCGACGACGTTCCTGTGATCCGCGGATCGGCCCTGGGTGCGCTGAATGGCGAAGCTCAGTGGGAAGCGAAGATCGACGAGCTGATGGCTGCAGTGGATGCGAATGTTCCGCAGCCTGACCGTCTGGTCGACCTGCCGTTCCTGATGCCGATCGAAGATATCTTCTCGATCTCCGGCCGTGGAACTGTGGTGACCGGACGTATCGAGCGCGGCAAGGTGAAGGTTGGCGAAGAAGCTGAAATCGTCGGCTTCCGCGAGACGCGCAAGACGGTTGTGACGGGCGTTGAGATGTTCAAGAAGCAGCTGGACGAAGGTCTGGCGGGCGACAACGCAGGTCTGCTGCTGCGCGGCACGGCGAAGGAAGATGTAGAGCGTGGCATGGTGCTGGCGAAGCCGGGTTCGATCACGCCGCATACGGTGTTCAAGGGCGAAGTGTACGTGCTGTCGAAGGAAGAAGGCGGACGTCATACCCCGTTCTTCAACGGCTATCGTCCGCAGTTCTACTTCCGCACGACGGATGTGACCGGCTCGGCGAAGCTGCCGGAAGGCACGGAGATGGTGATGCCGGGCGACAACATCGCGCTGGAAGTGACGCTGCACACACCGGTGGCTATGGAGAAGGGCTTGCGCTTCGCGATTCGCGAAGGCGGAAGAACCGTAGGCGCTGGAACCATTGCGGAGATTATTAAGTAACCACTGCGTGGTGGCGGGAGACGCGCTTCGCGCGTGAAAAGCCAAAGCGCAAAACAATTCACGAGGGCTGGCGGTTCGCCTAGATTTACGACGGCCGCCAGTCACTCCCAACCGATCTTTGAGTAACGAGAAAGCAGAAACGAAATGGCACAGCAACGCATTCGCATCCGCCTGAAGGCTTATGACTACCGCGTCCTCGACACCTCCACGGGAGAAATTGTTGAGACGGCAAAGCGCACTGGAGCGCAGGTCGCGGGACCGATTCCGCTACCCACGATGAAGAACAAGTATTGCGTTCTGCGCTCGCCGCACGTGGACAAGAAATCGCGCGAGGCATTTGAGATTCGCACGCACAAGCGCCTGATCGACATTCTTGAGCCTACGCAGCAGACGGTTGACGCGCTGATGAAGCTCGACCTGCCGGCAGGTGTGGACGTCGAAATTAAGACGGTCACGAAGTAAGGATTTTCGGCTGGACTGGTGAAGCAGGTTCCCTGTGGGGATGACAACCAGAAAAGCAAGAACAAAAGCAACGGCACTTTGCTTAAAGATTTTTACCTACAGTGCTTCGTATCAAGCGAAGCATGATGAGGAAAGGGAAATATGTCAGTTACAGGAATTCTCGGCAAGAAGGTTGGCATGACGCAGGTGTATGACGATAGCGGTGCTGTGCACCCCGTCACTGTGCTGAAGGTCGGCCCATGCGTGATTACGCAGCTCAAGACTCAGGCCAAAGACGGCTATGATGCCGCGCAGATCGGCCTCGTGGAGTTCGTGAAGGCGAGCAAGGTAAACAAGGCTATGACCGGCCACTTTGCCAAGACCAACACGCCTCCAGTGCGCGAGGTGAGAGAAGTACAGCTCGAGTCGGCTACGGGCGGTGATGAGGACCAGTCGGCCAAGGCCGGCGACCGCATCACGGTTGAGATTTTCAACGACGTCAAGTTTGTCGATGTGATCGGCAACTCCAAGGGCCGCGGTTTCGCGGGCGTCATTCGCCGTCACCACTTCGGCGGCGGTCCCAAGTCGCACGGGCACATGTTCCAGGTGCAGGGCTCGATCGGCGCATCTTCGTTCCCGTCGCGCGTTTTCCCAGGCCAGCGCATGCCCGGCCACATGGGTACCGACCAGGTGACGGTGCGCAACCTGCGCATTCGCGGCATCGACGTTGATGACAATCTTCTGTTGCTCGAAGGCGCGGTGCCCGGAGCACGCGATGGTTATGTGCTCGTCTCGAAGGCGAAGGCGCCACCGAGAGAGCGTCGCCGATTTGCCGGTACGGAGACCAAGGACGCGCTGAAGGCTTCGAAGAAGGCAGCAGCCTCTAAGAAGAAATAAATGAGATATGAGAAGTGAGATGTGAGATTCAAATCTCGTATCTCACGTCTCGAATCTCAAAACGCTGCGCGCGGAACAGAGCGAGTCACGCAGCTTAACAAAGCGAGGGCCAGCGGCATCGATCGCGGGCACAGAAAGAAGAAGCAACGATGGCAAACATCAATGTAGTGAATCTCACGGGAAAGAAAGTCGGCGAGTTTGAGCTCGACGCCTTGTTCTCGGGAGATGTGAATGAAGCTCTGTTGTGGGAGGCGGTGAAGCATTACCGTGCTTCGATCCGCCAGGGCACGCACGCAACGAAGAATCGTAAGCTGGTTAGCGGCGCAGGCAAGAAGCTCTGGAAGCAGAAGGGCACCGGTCGTGCACGTGTCGGAAGCATCCGTACGCCGTTGTGGCGTGGCGGCGGTACGGTTCACGGACCGCAGCCGCGCAGCTACGACTACCAGTTCCCGCGCAAGAAGCTGCTGGGTGCACTGCGCTCGGCGCTCTCCTCGAAGATCAATGACGGCAAGCTGGTCGTGGTCGAGAACTTCGATGTGAATGAAGCGAAGACCAAGCACTACCGCACTGCGCTCGATAAGCTGGAAGCGAAGAAGTCGGCGCTGCTGGTGGAAGCTTCGCAGCAGCTTAACGAGAAGCTCTATCTCGGCTCGCGCAATCTCGAGAACGTGGAGCTGGTGCTGAGCTCGGAAGTTCATCCGTATGACCTGCTGAAGTATGAGCACGCCATTTTCTCGAAGGCTGCGTTTGAAACGCTGCAGGAGACGCTGAAGAAGGCTGTCTCCAAGCGCCAGCACGCTGCGAATGCTGCCGGCACAGAAGAAGCACCCAAGAAAAAAGTAGTTCGCAAGAAGAAGGAGGCTGTCTAAATGCCTACCGTATATAGCGTCATCCGCCGCCCGCTGATTACCGAGAAGGCTCTCACCACGCGTGAAGTTCAGGGCGCGCTGGTGTTTGAAGTCGCCGCGAATGCTTCGAAGTCCGAAGTGAAGCAGGCTGTTGAGCAGCTCTTCAAGGTGAAGGTTGCGAGCATCCGCACCGCCAGCGTGGTGGGCAAGGAGCGCCGCCGGGGCAAGTTTGCCGGCTACCTCCCCGACTGGAAGAAAGCGTATGTCCGCCTGAAGGCCGGAGAAAAAGTTCCGGACTTTGCAGCAGAACTCTAAGAACAGCTGCTAGCTCTTAGCTTCTAGCTTTTAGCTAGAGACAAGAACCAGTAGCTAAGATTGAAACAAATATCGCGCAGCAACAAGCAGCGCGGAGAATGGCAAGGAAATAAGCAATGCCGATTAAATCATTCCGACCGATTACACCGACCCTGCGCTTCCAGACGAAGCTGGTCAACGACGACATCACGACCGATGAGCCGCACAAGCCGCTGCTCGCGGTGAAGCAGCGCACCGGCGGCCGCAACAATATGGGCAAGCTGGTCATCCGCCACCAGGGCGGCGGGCACAAGCAGAAGCTGCGCCTGATCGACTTCAAGCGCGACAAGTACGGTATCCCCGGCACGGTCGCGACCATTGAGTATGATCCGAACCGCAGCTCGCGTATCGCGCTCATTCATTATGCGGATGGCGAGAAGCGCTACATCATTCAGCCGATCGGGCTGAAGGTGGGGCAGAAGATCATGAGCGGCCCGGAAGCTGACATCCTTGTCGGCAATGCGCTGCCGTTGAAGAACATTCCTACCGGCACGATCGTGCACAACATCGAGCTGCGTCCCGGCAAGGGCGCGCAGATGGCGCGTTCCGCCGGCGCACAGGTCAACCTGATCGCCAAGGAAGGCGACTACGCGCTGCTCAAGCTGCCTTCCGGCGAGACTCGCAAGGTGCTGGTGGAGTGCATGGCGACCATCGGCCAGGTCGGCAACACGGACCACGAGAATGTTTCCATCGGCAAGGCTGGACGCAACCGCTGGAAGGGCATTCGCCCGGCCAACCGTGGCGTGTCGATGAACCCGGTCGATCACCCGCACGGTGGTGGTGAAGGTAAGACCTCTGGCGGACGTCACCCTGTGACTCCGTGGGGCCAGCCGACACGTGGATACAAGACTCGCAACAATAAGCGTACTGATGTCTTTATCGTTCAGCGTCGTACCAAGTAGTTCTAAGTAAGAGCAACGCTTCGAGGAGCTTCGAAAGAAGAGCGAGAAGCAAAACCAAGTCGCAGCACTCCTCCTGCGATTCGTTGTATCGAGTACAAGGAGCTTCACTATGTCACGTTCCGCCAAGAAGGGCCCGTTTATTGACGAGCACCTGATGACGAAAATCAACGTCATGAACCAGGCCAACGACAAGAAGGTCGTTCGCACCTGGTCGCGCCGGTCTACTATCCATCCGGATATGGTCGGGCACACGATTGCTGTTCATAACGGCCGCAAGTTCATCCCGGTCTACTGCACGGAAAACATGGTGGGCCACAAGCTGGGTGAGTTCTCGGCGACGCGCACCTTCAAGGGCCACTCTGCCAAAGCCGCGGAAACCGCGAAGCCGGCTGGAAAGTAAGGATCTAAACCATGGCTAATCAAACATCAAAAGCTCCCGAATTCCGCGCCGAGGCCAAGTTCCAGCGCGTGAGCCCGCAGAAGGCCAAGCTCGTGCTCGACCTGATCAAGGGTCAGCGCGTTGAGGCTGCGATCAACACTGTTGCCTTCACCAACAAGCGCATTGCGCCGGTGGTGGAGAAGGTGCTGCGCTCGGCGATTCAGAACGCGAAGTATCTTTCCGACGAGCGCAACCTCGATATCGACGTGGACAACCTGTACGTCAAGACCGCGGTTGCGAACGAAGGCCCGCGCATGAAGCGTATCCGCCCTGCCCCGATGGGACGCGCGTTCCGCTACCAGCGCCGCATTGCGCACATCATCATTACGGTTGCGGAGAAGAACCCCACGGCATCGGCAGCTTCGGCTGCAGTTGCTGAGGCTCCGGCCGCAAACAAGACCGCCGGCAAAACTGCCGGGAAGTCTGCACCCAAGAAGTCGGCTGCGAAGAAATCCGCAGCCAAGAAGGCTGCTCCGAAGAAGAAGGCAGCTGCGAAGTAAGTAGCAATTTGGTGAGTGGCTTCGGCCACAAAATCCGTGTAGTCCACTCCGCCGGCTCAACCGGAATGGAGTGAGAAAAGAAGGAAGCTATGGGACAAAAAGTCCATCCGTATGGGTTCCGCCTCGGCGTGAACAAGCCGTGGAAGTCGCGCTGGTTTGTGGAGCGCGGCTATGACAAGCTGCTGGTCGAAGACGTGAAGCTGAAGGCTGAGCTGCGCGACAAGCTGAAGGCTGCCGGCGTGAGCTCGGTGGAAGTCGAGCGTCCGGGCAACAAGCTGCGCCTGATTATCCGCACTGCGCGTCCGGGCATCATCATCGGCCGCAAGGGTGCGGAGATCGACAAGCTGAAGGCCGATATCCAGAAGCGCTCGAACCGCGAGGTGTTTATCGACATCCTCGAGGTCAACAAGCCTGAGCTCGACGCGCAGCTTGTGAGCGAGAACATTGCGCTGCAGCTCGAGAAGCGCGTCTCGTTCCGCCGGGCCATGCGTAAGAGCGTGGATTCGGCGTTGCGTTTCGGTTGCAAGGGCATCAAGGTCCGCGTTTCGGGCCGCTTGAACGGCAATGAAATTGCGCGTTCGGAGTGGTACCTGCAGGGCCGTCTGCCGCTGCACACGCTGCGCGCCGATATCGACTACGGTTTCTCTGAGGCCAACACGACCTTCGGCACCATCGGCGTGAAGACCTGGATCTACCGCGGCGATATCTACGAGCAGAAGAAGCGTCGCGAGCCGGCTGTTACTACCGGCGCGTTCTAATCGATCTGCTTCGTGGTTCCGGATGAGGGATTTCGCATGAGTGAGACAAAGGATTTTTCTTACGAAACGCGCACCAATATCCTTCACGGGCCGCTGGAGCTGATCGATGAGAAGCAGTTGTCCGATGCATGCGAGTTTCCCTGGTACAACCAGACGTTGTGCCAGGTAAACGAGTCAGTAGTTCGCCTGGGAGTGGTTCATGGCGAATATCACTGGCACAAGCATGATGACGACGATGAGTTCTTTTATGTCGTTGAAGGCCGATTTTTCATCGACCTGGAAGACCGGACGGTAGAACTCGCACCACGCCAGGGATTTGTGGTTCCTAAGGGCGTGATGCACCGGCCACGGGCTCCGGAACGCACGGTGATTCTGATGGTGGAAACCGCAGGAATCGTGCCTACGGGCAGCAGTTAGAGTCGGGCCAGCATTGCAGTAGGGCTGGTTCGTTGGTACACTAGATTGGTTTGGCCCTGAGTCTGCCCGAAGCCATGCTTCAGCGGCAGAGACCCCGGTCAGCGTTTCGCAGCAGTTCTTCCCTCTGGCTCGCAGCGCTCCTCAGCAGTTTCGTGAATTAAGGATTCCTATGCTTTTGCCAAAGAAAGTTAAGTATCGCAAGCAGCAGCGCGGCCGCATGTGCGGCAAGGCGTGGCGCGGCTCTGACATCAGCTTCGGCGACTTCGGCCTGAAGGTGATGGAGTGCGGCTACATTACCGACCGCCAGATTGAGGCGTCGCGTATTGCCATGACTCGTTTCATCAAGCGCGGCGGCAAAGTCTGGCTGCGCCTGTTCCCGGACAAGCCGATTACCAAGAAGCCTGCCGAAACCCGTATGGGTAAAGGCAAGGGCGCTCCCGATCACTGGGTTGCGGTGGTTCGTCCCGGCAAGATCCTGTTCGAGATGGAAGGCGTTGCGCCGGAAATCGCGAAGGAAGCGATGCGTCTGGCTTCGAACAAGCTCCCGCTCAAGACGTCGTTCGTGATGCGTCCGGGGATGAAGATCGAAGCTGCAGCGAAGTAAGGCAGATGTGAAATGTGAGATGTGAATCTCACTTCTCAAATCTCGTATCTCAAAAATGCAATGCCGTTCAGGCGGTAAGAAAGAAGTTACTTTATGGAACTCGAAAAGATCCGCACACTTTCGGATGAAGAGTTGAAGCTCGAAGAGGCGAAGGCCGCCGAGCAGCTCTTCCGCGTCCGTTTCGCGAAGAGCCTGGGCAAGCAGGAAGGCCTCAGCAACCTGCGCTCGCTCAAGCTGGACATCGCCCGCATCAAGACCATCGCTCGTGAACGCCAACTGGCTGCGGCCGCTGAAGGGAAGAAGTAATTATGGCTACTACCACCGTCACCACCCCTGAAGCAGCAGCACCGCGGCGCAATGAGAAGGTCGGCCAGGTCGTCTCGACCAAGATGCAGAAGACGATCGTTGTCGAGATCGAAATGCGCAAGGCGCACCCCAAGTACAAGCGCGTGATGAAGTCGAACAAGAAGTTCTACGCGCATGATGAGCAGAATTCCGCGCGTGTGGGCGACGTGGTTCGCATCCGCGAGACTCGCCCGCTGTCGAAGCTGAAGCGCTGGTCGCTGGAAGAGATTATTCGCCGGTCGTCACTGTCGGCGCTGCCGGACGAGAAGCCCTCGCGCAATGGCGAGAACCAGGTTGAAGCGGTCTAAAGATTTACCGGAGCGTTCGCGCTCCCAGTCGCAAGGAGATTCATCATGGCAGTTCAAATGCGCACCATCCTCGCCGTTGCCGATAACTCCGGCGCCCGCAAGCTGCAGGTCATCCTGCCCCTGGGCGGCGGTCTCGGCAAGAAGGCCGGCCTCGGCGATGTTGTTACCGCAGCGGTGAAGGAAGCTTCGCCCGACGGTACCGTCAAGAAGGGCAAAGTCGTGAAGGCGGTCATCGTCCGCACGCACAAGGAATATCGCCGCCGCGATGGAACGTATATTCGCTTCGACGAGAATGCAGCCGTCGTGATCAACGATGCGATGGAGCCGGTCGGCACGCGTGTTTTTGGACCGGTTGCACGCGAGCTGCGCGAGAAGAAGTTTTTGAAGATTGTTTCGCTCGCGCCTGAAGTTATTTAGGCAGATATGAAATGCGAGATATGAGATGTGAACTTTGATCTCCTGTCTCAAACGGATTCCGGCTCCGTACCGTCGAGGCATCACGAAAGAGAGCAGTCATGGCAAAGATTAAAAAGAACGATCAGATCATCGTTATCGCCGGCAAGGACAAGGGCAAGAAGGGCCGCGTTCTGCGTGTCATCGTCGATAAGAACCGCGTGCTGGTTGAAGGCGTAGGCATGATCAAGAAGCATGTGAAGCCGAATCCGCAGCGCAACGTTGCGGGCGGCATTCTGACCCAGGAAGCGCCGATCCATATTTCCAACGTCGCGTTGCTGGATTCGGAAGGCAACAAGACTCGCGTGGGTTACCACGTTGAGGGCGCGAAGAAGACCCGCATCGCCCGCTCCAATGGTGGCGCGATTGCGGAAAAGAAAGTTACGACGACGGCGAAGAAGAAGTAGAAGAGCAAGGAGTAGTGAGTAAGGAGTAGAGAGTAGAGAAAAGCAAGAGCGCTTCTACTTTCTATTCCTCTAAATTGAGCACCCCACGTAGCGGTATACGGCATGAGCCACTCCGACGCCGTGGAGAAGGAAGAAGAGAACATGGCAGCACGATTGAAAGAGAAGTACCACAGCGAGATTAAGCAGAGCCTGAAGAAGGAGCTCGGCATCGAGAACTCGATGGCCGTGCCCAAGCTCGAGAAGATCGTTATCAACATGGGTCTCGGCGAAGCGACGCAGAATGTGAAGATCATGGATCCGCTGCTTGCTGACCTGGGTGCAATTGCCGGCCAGAAGGCTGTCATCACCAAGGCGAAGAAGTCCATCGCTGCGTTCAAGCTGCGCGAGGGCATGCCGATCGGTGCGATGGTTACGCTGCGCGGCGACAAGATGTACGAGTTCCTCGATCGCCTGATCTCGGTAGCGCTGCCTCGTGTGCGCGACTTCCGCGGCGTGAGCGCCAAGAGTTTTGACGGCCGCGGCAACTACACGCTCGGCCTGCGCGACCAGTTGATCTTCCCGGAAATCGATTACTCGAAGGTCGACAAGACCAAGGGTATGAACGTGACGATTGTGACTTCCGCGAAGGACGACAACGAAGCGCGCAGCCTGCTCAAGAGCTTCGGCATGCCGTTCCGGCAAGGCGCGTAAGTAGGGAACAGGGATTAGAAACAAAAAAGATTCAACACCGAGGCGAATGCCTCAGAGGTAAAGATGGCAACCACTGCAAAGCGCGTCAAAGACGCTCGCAAACCGAAGTTCAAGTCCCGCCAGCACAACCGCTGCCAGCTCTGCGGCCGTCCGCGCGCGTTTCTGCGCAAGTTCGGCGTCTGCCGTCTGTGCTTCCGTGGCCTTGCGCTCAAGGGCGAGATTCCGGGCGTCGTCAAGTCCAGCTGGTAGTTCCGGCAGGGCTGTGACAAAAACAATTTCGGCTGACAAGCAATAGAGTCGGCCACAACCATTCCCGCAGGTTCTGAGCTTCTTCAGAAGAGCAGCGAACGGGGGATGAAAGGAAACGAATGAACCTCACCGATCCAGTAGCAGACTTCATCACGCGCATCCGCAACGCGCACCGCGCCCACCACCAGAAGCTCGACGTTCCGACGTCCAAGCTGAAGGTCGAGATCGCGCGCATCCTCAAGGAAGAGGGCTACATCGCCAACTACAAGGCTGCCGAAGAAGACGGCCAGAAGGTGCTGCGCGTGTACCTGAAGTACGGCCCCAACAACGAAGCGGTCATCCGCGACCTGCAGCGCGTTTCGCGCCCGGGCTGCCGCGTGTATGTCGGCAAGGATGAGATTCGCCGCGTTCAGGGCGGTCTTGGCATCAGCATCATCACCACGCCGAAGGGCGTGATGACCGGCCGCCAGGCACGGCGCGAAGGCGTCGGCGGCGAGATTCTCTGCGAAGTCTGGTAAGAGCGCAGGGATAAGGGAACAGGGATTAGGGATTAGAAAACCTGATCCGACGGCTGCAGTGGAACGAAGGTAAACTTTCGCGACTCGCAAGCCATAAGGATTGAAGAAATGTCACGCATCGGCAAAAAGCCCATCACGCTGCCCAAGGGCGTCAAGTACACCGTTCAGACCAACACGGTTCTCGTCGAAGGCCCGAAGGGCAAAGTCTCCGCACTCATTCCGGAAGGCATCACGCTTTCTGAAAAAGACGGCGTGCTCGAGCTGCAGCGCCAGAGCGATTCGCAGTCCGCACTGCATGGCCTGGCCCGCGCGCTGGTCTTCAACGCTGTTGAAGGCGTGACCAATGGCTGGAAGAAAGAGCTGGACGTGATCGGCATCGGATACCGCGTGGAAATGAAGGGCAAGAACACGGTTGTGTTCACGCTCGGCTACTCGCACCCGATCGAGTTTCCGCTGCCCACCGGCATCACCGTTGAAATCGATCCGAAGCAGACGCACGTTACGGTCTCGGGCATCGATCGCCAGAAGGTTGGACAGGTTGCGGCGGATATGCGTTCGCTACGCAAGCCTGACCCGTACAAGAACAAGGGCGTCCGTTACTCCGACGAGAAGCTGAAGAAGAAGGTTGGCAAGACCGGAGCGAAGTAAAGCAGTGAGTAGAGAGTAAGGAGTAAGGAGTAGAAAGCAACAAAAGCAGTTTCTACTCCTTACCCACTACTCATTACTCCTTGCCATCACCGAACGTCGCCTGCATTCAGGCGCCGCCATTAGGAAGGAAGACACATTATGATCAATCCGCGTCCCCGCAATGCAATCCGCCAGCGCGTTCATTCGCGCATCCGCGCCAAGATGGCCGGCTCTGCTGTGCGCCCGCGTCTCAACGTCTATCGCTCGCTCAACCACATCTATACGCAGGTGATCGACGACGCGACCGGCACGACGATCGTTTCGGCTTCGACTGTCAGCAAGAAGGGCGAAGGCAAGAAGAGCGGCGGCAACGTTGCTGCTGCGAAAGAAGTCGGCAAGCTGATTGCCGAGCGCGCCAAGGAAAAGGGGATCACCAAGGTGGTGTTCGACCGCGGTGGCTATCTCTATCACGGCCGCATCAAGGCGCTGGCCGATGCAGCGCGCGAAGCTGGACTCGAGTTCTAAAACCAATAAGCAGACGTTAGATCTGCAGCCTCTCCGGACCGGTGTGCCGGAGTAAATACAGAGAGAAACAAGAGGAATCACAATGGCAATGAAGAAGAGACTTGATGGCAACCGCATGAACCTCAAGGATGAGGTTGTCAGCATCAACCGCGTGACCAAGGTGGTCAAGGGCGGTAAGAACATGAGCTTCGCGGCGCTGGTTATTGTCGGCGATCCGGCTGAAGGCGTTGTGGGCTACGGCTCGGGCAAGGCGAAGGAAGTTCCGCAGGCCATCCGCAAGGGTATTGAGTCGGCGAAGAAAAACCTGATCAAGGTGAACCTCACGCACTACACGATTCCGCACGTTGTGCTGGGCCACTACGGCTCGGGCGAAGTGCTGCTGAAGCCGGCGCCTGAAGGTACCGGCGTGATCGCCGGCAAGACGGTGCGTGCGGTGATGACTGCGTGCGGCGTGCAGAATGTGCTGACCAAGAGCCTCGGCTCGGCTAACCCGCACAACGTGGTGAAGGCTACGTTCGACGCGCTCTCGCAGCTGCGCGACAAGGCTGAAGTTGCTGCTCTGCGCGGCAAGTCTGTCGACGAGCTCTAAGAATAGGTTTCAGGAGAAGAGAAATGGCAACTTCGAAAGCAAAACCCTCAAAGATTAAGCTCCAGTATTTTCGCTCGAAGATCTGTACGCCGGTGAAGCACAAGCTGGTGATCAAGGGCCTGGGCTTTACGCGCCTCAACCAGATCGTGGAGCGCGAAGATACACCGTCGATCCGTGGCATGGTGGCGAAAGTTCCGCACCTGGTACGCGTCGTCGAGTAAGAACAGCTTTTAGCTGCTAGCTTCTAGCCGCTAGTGAAAAATAACTGCCGCAGATTTTGCGGCGTAACCAATGCGAGTCGGAAGTGCTTATCAGCCGCCTCTAGCTAACAGCTAGGAGCTAAGAGCTAAAAGCTGCTTTTCGGCGTGAGCGAGGAAACAATGGCACTGAATCTCAGCAATCTGAAGGCGCCGAAGAAGGCGAATGAAAACAAGAAGCGCGTCGGCCGCGGTATGGGCTCGGGCATGGGTAAGACTTCCACGCGCGGACACAAGGGCCAGGGATCGCGCTCGGGCTCGAGCCTGATGCGTGGCTTTGAAGGCGGCCAGATGCCGCTGCACCGCCGCGTTCCCAAGCGTGGCTTCACCAACATTTTCCGCGTTGAGTACGCCGTTCTCGGGCTCGACACGATTGCCGAGCTCAAGGAGACGGAGCTCACGCTCGAGAAACTGATCGACCTTGGCCTGCTGAAGAAGCGCAACGGCTTGGTGAAGGTGCTGGCCAACGGCGAGATCAAGACCGCCGTTACGGTGCATGCGCACAAGTTCTCCAAGGCCGCACAAAAAGCTATTGAAGATGCCGGCGGCAAGGCGATTGTCATCGGAGCGCCAGAAGCGCCTGCAACAGCAGCCTAATTTCGCAGGCCGGAGCCAACACTCCGGCCTTCCGCGTAAAATGTTCGAACCAACCCTGAAGGCCATCTAACGATGCTCGAGAAATTTCTCAACATTTTCCGTATTGAAGACCTCCGCAAGCGCATCTTCTTCACGCTCGGTCTGCTGGCGGTGTACCGTCTCGGCGCGCACATTCCTACGCCCGGCATTGATGCCACCAAGCTGGCTTCATTCTTCAACCAGCAAGCCGGCGGCGCGCTTGGCCTGCTCGACTTGTTCAACGGCGGCAACCTGCGCAAGCTCACTGTGTTCGCGCTGGGCATCATGCCGTACATCACTGCGTCCATTATTTTCCAATTGCTGACCGTGATCTATGAGCCGCTGGCCAAGCTGCAGAAGGAAGGCGAGCTGGGACGCCGCAAGATTACGCAGTGGACTCGCTACGTCACCGTTTTGCTCGCTATCGTGCAGAGCTTCTTCATCGGGCTTACGCTCACCAGCACACAGACCGGCGAAAGCATGGTCACGATGGGCAAGTGGCAGTTTCTTCCGTTGTGCGTGATCACGCTTACCTGCGGCACTGCCTTCATCATGTGGCTGGGCGAGCAGATTACCGAGCGCGGCGTGGGCAACGGCATGAGCTTGCTGATCTTCACCGGCATCGTGGTCGGCCTGCCGCGCGGCATTCAGGATCTGTGGCAGAAATTCAAGACGCAGGCGTGGGGCGGCTTTACGCCGGTCATGATGATCCTGCTCATCGTCATGATGGTCGCTGTGGTTGCGTTCATCGTTTATGTGGAGCGCTCTGAGCGCCGCATTCCTATTCAGTCTGCGAAGCGCATGGTCGGCCGCAGCATGACTCAGGCTTCGAGCTCGTTCCTTCCGCTCAAGGTGAACTCCGGCGGCGTGATGCCGGTTATTTTTGCCAGCTCGATTCTGTCAGTGCCGCTGCTGTTGCAGAATGTCAGCTTCCACAACACCGCGCTGCGCGATGCGCCTTACGTCGGATGGGTATTCAAGCAACTGGCGCCAGCTGAGCCGTGGTACGTGTTCCTATATGTCGTTGCGATTATTTTCTTCGCATACTTCTACATCTCCATCATCTTCCGTCCGGACGATATCGCCGACAACATGCGCAAGTACGGCAGCTTTATTCCCGGCATTCGTCCCGGCAAGCGCACGTCAGACTTTATCAACGATGTGCTCACGCGCATCACGCTGGTCGGCGCAGTCTATCTCATCATTATTTCCATCATTCCGATGTTCCTGATCGGCGGAATTCACTTCAACCATTTGTGGCTGGTCGGTTCGTTCTTCGACAAGATGCCTACCTGGGTCACGAACGGCATGGGCCTCAACTTCTACTTTGGCGGCACCAGTCTGCTGATCGTTGTCGGCGTTGCGATGGATACCGTGCAGCAGGTAGAAGCGCAGCTCATCATGCGCCACTACGAAGGCTTCTCGCCTAAGTCAGGGCGCATTCGCGGCCGCCGTAGCTGGTAAAGAATCAAGTGGGTAGTGAGTAAGGAGTAAGGAGTAGACAACGCGCTTCTTCTACTCCTTACTCTCTACTCCTTGCTCACTATTTTTATGTCTTCTCCACTTCCTAATGCGACTGATTTTCTCCCCGGCCCCGTGCTTCTGCTCGGAGCGCCCGGTGTTGGCAAAGGCACGCAGGCTAAATTGCTGATGGAAGAGTTCAACATTCCACAGATATCTACTGGCGATCTGCTGCGCGGCAACCGCGAGCAGCGCACCACGCTGGGAATGATGGCTGAAGAATTGATGACCAAGGGCCTGCTTGTGCCCGACGATCTCGTGAATGAGATGGTCTCCGAGCGCCTGGCCTTGCCTGACACCGAGCACGGCTACATTCTCGACGGTTTTCCGCGCACGCTGAACCAGGCTGAGTGGCTGGATACAAAGCTGGTGGCTTACATGCTTCCGGTGGTTGCCATCAATATTGCTGTGCCTGAAAAAGTGCTGCTTGAACGCATTACCGGCCGCCGCATGTGCCCAGTGTGTGGCACGATCTATAACATCTACACGCAGCCGCCCAAGAGTGAGTGCATTTGCGACGCCGATGCCACTAAGCTCGTTCAGCGTGCCGACGACACGGAAGAAGTCTTCCACGAGCGCATGAATTCTTTTCGCCAGAAGACTTCGGCAGTCATCGAATACTATCGCTCCCACGGCAACCGTTTTGCTGAAGTTGACGGCGACCGGCCCGTGCACGAAGTGACGAAGAGCATCCGTGCAACACTGCTTAAGCTGCGGCATCACCCGGAAAACTAGATGTGAGATACGAGATATGAAACTCCCGCTCAAATTTCACATCTCATATCTGAGATCTCGTATCTGCTCCTGACATGGCTATTCAGCTCAAATCCGCTGCCGAGATCGAAAAGATGCGCACCTCCGGCATTGCGCTGCGCCAGGTGCATGAGGCCGTGCGCGCGGTAGTTCGTCCGGGCGCGACGACGATGGATCTTGAGCGTGCCGCTGTCGCCACGATTGAGAAGCTTGGCGCGAAGGCAGCCTTCAAGGGCTACCACGGTTTTCCGGCAGCGCTCTGCACGTCGGTGAACAGCGAAGTCATCCATGGGATTCCCAGCGATCGCGGGGCTTTGCGCGAAGGCGATATTGTCTCCGTGGATTGCGGCGTGATTATCGATGGCTACTATTCTGACTGCGCCGTCACATATGCGGTTGGCGAAATTACTCCTGCTGCGCAGAAGCTGTTGCGGGTGACGGAAGCAGCGCTTTACGCGGCTATCGATAAGGCTGTACCGGGCGGTCGCCTCTCAGATATTTCGCATGCGGTGCAGAGCATGTGCGAGGCGGAAGGCTTCGGCGTGGTACATGAGTTTGTGGGTCACGGCATTGGCAAGAGCATGCATGAAGATCCGCAGCTTCCCAACTACGGCGAACCCGGCAAAGGCCCGCGTCTGCGGGCGGGCATGGTGCTTGCGATTGAGCCGATGATTAATGCAGGGTCGCCGGACGTGAAGATTCTCGAAGACGGCTGGACGGCGGTGACTGTCGACGGCAGCTTCAGCGCTCACTTTGAGCACACGGTGGCGATCACGAAAGACGGCCCGGTTATTCTTACCCGATAGGCCGCTTTTTAATCCACTGCAGACAATTCTCCATGTAGGATGGTGCGCGAATTCCACTCTTGCTTTTTCGCGGAGCCTACGCGCATGTCTACCCTTGCTGCCCCTGCCAAGCTTGGCAATCCCGGTCCGCTCGGCCTCTTCGGCTTCGGACTCACCACCTGTGTTCTATCTGCGATCAATGCCGGCCTGCTTCCGCATGAAGCTGTTGCGGCTGTCGTTCCGTTGGCGTTCGCCTTCGGCGGCATTGCACAGATCATCGCCGGCGCATTCGAATTCAAGACCGGCAATACCTTCGGCATGGTTGCGTTTACCTCTTACGGGCTTTTCTGGTGGTGGTTCGCGCTGCTCAACTGGACCATTGGAGCCGGTTGGTTGAAAGCTCCACCTGCTGTTGCCGGCGGAACCGTGCTGCTGCTGTGGGGAATTTTCACGATGCTGCTGTGGATCGTTACCTTCCGGCTGAGCAAGGCGGTCTTCAGCATTTTCCTGTTGCTGACGATTACTTTTTTCCTGCTGGCGGCAGGCGATTTCGGCATGGCTACCGGCAAACTCGGTGGCTGGTTTGGCTTGCTTACCGGAGCAGATGCCATGATCGTTGCCTTCATCGAGGTTCTGAACACAACCGCAAACAAAGTCGTGATTCCTCTTGGAGACCCGATCATTCAATAAATGAAGCCGCAAGCTTCTGCGCGTAATCGCAGTATTTTGCGACTGGGCATTCGGCACATAGCGGAGCCTTGTCTTTGCAGAGCTCTTTGCCGTGAGTGCGCAGCAATGCGTGCGCCTGCTGCAAAGCCTCCGCATCTGTGGGCAGTTCGTCTGCCAGATCTGCCTGCACGGACTTATACATCACGCCATAATCTTTCTGCGCTCGCCCGTATCCCACGCGCGTGAGCACGCGCAGCCCGTTAGACTCGAGGGGCAATCCCTGCGCCATTCCGCACAGGAGAAGAATTTTCTCCGCGCCGGGTTCGCCGATGTTGGGAAACATCTTCAGTGCGCGCCTGGCCTTCGCGTACGGCTCGTTGAGAATTGCATCCAGATTGCCGTCGAACTGTGTCAGCGTGATACGCGCAATCTCCCGCCAGCGAAAGACGCGAGTCTCCGGCCGCATGCCACCGCGTTTTGCCAGTGGCAGCAGCACGTCATCCGATGCCACAGCGATCTTCTTCGCGGTTAGCCCGACCTGCTTACGCAGGCCCTGAAACACTTCGCGCCGGCGTTCATCGGGCAATAGATAGCACGCGTTCTCCCACAGTATGAGCTCGAACGGCCCGCGCGCCGGAGGCAGCTCAGGGTCGCCATAGCGCTTATGCAATCGCTCAATGAGTTTTCGAAACGAAAGCATTGGGTCGTCCTGTATGTCGCGCTATAGCCTGCAGATGAGCAGTTCGCGTTCGTAGATCATTTCCGGCGGCAGGTGGTCATGCAGCAGGATGAACAGCTCCTCGTGGTCCATCACTTCTTTGCGCCATGCGTCGTGGTCGACGAGCTGAAGCTCATCGAATTTCTCGCGCGGCATGTCGAGCCCGGTCCAGTTCACGTCGTCGTAATAAGGAGTCCAGCCAATCGGCGTCTCTTTCCCAAGCGCGCGACCACGCACGCGGTCCACGATCCACTTCAGCACACGCATGTTTTCGCTGAAGCCCGGCCACAGGAATTTTCCATCCTCGTCCTTGCGGAACCAGTTCACATGGAAGATGCGCGGCGTGGAACTCAGTGCGCGCTGCATCTTCAGCCAGTGGCGCAGGTAGTCGCCCATGTTATATCCGCAGAAGGGAAGCATTGCCATGGGGTCGCGGCGCACTTTGCCGACTTTGCCGCCGGCGGCTGCGGTTGTTTCGCTGCCCATGGTCGCGCCGACATAGACGCCGCTCGACCAGTTGAATGCCTGAAAGATTAAGGGCACTGTTGCCGCACGCCGACCGCCAAACAGGAATGCCGAGATTGGCACGCCTTCTGTCGATTCCCATGCTTCGAGATCAAACACCGGGCACT
>Ga0206854_1152_pt1 | contig 17647 bp, 14 predicted proteins | sample Alteio_BWOrgCont_50_FD_152870 | JGI IMG/M metagenome (GOLD analysis project Ga0206854, IMG submission 152870) | Enriched cells from forest soil in Barre Woods Harvard Forest LTER site, Petersham, Massachusetts, United States -... | ecosystem: Environmental > Terrestrial > Soil > Temperate forest >...
GAAGCCCGGTACGTCTTCAAAAACAAGCAACGGGATATTAAAGCTATCGCAAAAGCGGACAAAACGCGCGCCTTTGGTTGATGAATTAATATCTAACACACCCGCCAAAAACGCAGGCTGATTGGCTATAATACCAATACTGCGGCCTGCCAAACGGGCAAAGCCCACTACAATATTTTCGGCAAAATCTTTATGTACTTCTAAAAATGAATCTTCGTCAATAATATGGGTAATTACCTCGCGCATATCATACGGCTGCGAAGCAACTTCGGGCAGAATTGTATTCAGGTCGGCACGGTATTCGTTCCTGGCTTCGTAAGGTAAAGCAGGCGCCAAATCCTCACAATTTTGAGGCATATAGCTTAATAGTTGTTTTACATGCTGTATGGCTTCTATCTCATTTGCACAAGCAAAATGTGTTACCCCCGATTTGGTAGCATGTGTATTTGCACCGCCCAATTCTTCGGATGTTACCACCTCGTGCGTAACGGTTTTTACCACGTTAGGGCCGGTTACAAACATGTACGAGGTGTTTTCTACCATCAAAATAAAATCGGTAATGGCGGGTGAGTAAACCGCGCCGCCCGCACATGGGCCCATTATAGCCGATATTTGCGGGATAACGCCCGATGCCATGGTGTTGCGGTAAAATATATCGGCATAGCCGCCTAAGGACACCACTCCCTCCTGTATACGCGCGCCACCCGAGTCGTTAAGGCCGACAATAGGTACACCGTTTTTCATGGCCAGCTCCATTATTTTGCAGATCTTTTCGGCATGGGTTTCAGAAAGTGAACCGCCAAAAACAGTAAAGTCCTGCGAGAAAACATAGGTCATGCGGCCATTGATGGTACCGTAGCCGGTTATTACGCCATCGCCGGGATATTTTTCTTTTTCCATCCCAAAATCGGTAGACCGGTGTGATACCAGCATGCCAATTTCCTGGAACGAGCTTTCATCCATTAAAAAATGCAGGCGTTCGCGGGCGGTTAATTTCCCTTTTTTATGCTGACTTTCTATACGCGCATGGCCTCCGCCTAAAAGCGCTTTCTCACGTTTTTGACTTAGTAGTTTTATTTTGTCGTTCACAATTTGGTTATATATGGTACAGAGGCTAAAAATAGTAATTGTTTTGCTAAAATATCGAACACCGAATATTGAATGATGAATAATGAAGTGTTTTTAAGTTGACCACTTCGGTGTTCGATATTTAATATTCATTATTCGATATTAATTCTTTTATATCCTTGATAGCACCTCCCCCTGATACCAGGGGAAGGTATCGCACTTGGCCTACGCTTTTTAACTCACCCCGACTGCGCTGCGCTGGTCGACCCTCTCTTCCGCAAGCGGAAAAGAGGGTTAAGAAAAGAAGGTGTTTTAATGATTTGTTTGGGTTGGTATGGAGTTATTACAGTAATTAAATACAATTTTACCTTTCCGCTTAATGACTATATTTGCATCAATCTAAAAGCTCTTTAACTTTAACCTATGTGCGCTAAAATTGACGAAAATGCTGCTACCAGTGAGTTATATACAAGTTTACTGGCAGGTAACAAACAGTTTGTAGAAGACACCTTAAAGATAGATCCTGATTATTTTGCGAATTTGGCAAAGGGCCAAAACCCACCTATTTTATGGATAGGATGCGCCGATAGTCGCGTACCTGCCAACCAGATAACCAATACCAAGCCGGGCGAAATATTTGTACACCGTAACATTGCCAATGTGGTGGTACATACCGATATGAATATGCTAAGCGTGCTGGATTATGCAGTAAACGTATTGAAGGTAAAGCATGTTATTGTTACCGGTCATTATGGCTGCGGTGGCATAATAGCAGCCATGAGCAATAACCAGTTTGGGTTGATTGATAACTGGTTGAGCCATATTAAAGACGTTTATCGCCTGCATGCCAAAGAGCTTGACCAAATAGAAGGCGACGAAGAGCGCTCTAATCGTTTAGTGGAATATAATGTTATTGAAGGAGTGTATAACCTTTGCAAAACCTCGATCGTGCAAAATGCGTGGTTAGAAGGGCAGCAATTGGGTGTGCATGGTTGGGTTTATAGCCTGAATACCGGCATCATATCTGACATGAAGGTGAGTACCTATAATAGTGCAAATATGGAAAAGGTGTTTAAGTTCAGCAATAAGGATATACTGAAACAGCAGTAGACATAATAAAAAAAGAGCCGGGAATTGAGATTTGAATGTTTATCTCGATTTCCGGCTCTTTGCTTTTTTATAAAAAGGAATTAAACTTCCTTAGCTAAAAACGGGTACCTGTAATCTTTTGGTGGATCGAAGGTTTCTTTGATAGTACGCGGCGATACCCAACGCAGCAGGTTTATCATTGAACCGGCTTTGTCGTTTGTACCCGAGCCCCTGGCACCGCCAAATGGCTGTTGGCCAACTACTGCACCTGTAGGTTTATCGTTTATATAGAAGTTACCCGCAGCATTGCGTAAACGGTTTGTTGCTTTTGCAATGGCATAACGGTCTTGCGCTATGATTGAGCCTGTTAACGCGTAGATAGAAGTTTTATCTACGGTGTCCAGTATCTCGTCGAATTTATTATCGTCGTACACATAAATGGTTAGTACCGGGCCAAACAATTCGCTGCACATGGTTACGTAGAACGGATCGTTTACGCGTAAAACGGTAGGCTCAATAAACCAGCCTTTTGTTTTGTCGTAATTGCCGCCTGCTACCAGTTCAACTTCTTTATCGTTTTTAGCGTCGTCAATATATTTTGCCAGTTTATCAAACGATGCCTCGGTGATAACGGCGTTGATAAAGTTTTCAAAATCTTCAACCGGGCCCATTTTAAATGAGGCTATGTCGCGCTGCATATTGGCTTTAACCGCAGGCCATAATGAGGCCGGGATATAAGCTCTTGAAGCTGCCGAACATTTTTGTCCCTGGTATTCAAATGCGCCACGAACTAAAGCGGTGCTAACCACGTCGGCATCGGCGCTGGCGTGAGCCAGTACAAAGTCTTTACCGCCCGTTTCGCCAACTATGCGCGGGTAGGTTTTATATTTATGGATGTTGTTGCCAATTGTTTGCCACATTCCCTGAAAAACCGGGGTTGAACCAGTAAAGTGGATGCCCGCAAAGTCGGGGTGGTTAAATATCACGTCGCCGGCAACAGGGCCGCTAACGTATACCAGGTTAATAACACCATCAGGTACTCCCGCTTCGCGGAAAACCTGCATCAATACATTGGCTGCATATATTTGGGTATAAGCAGGTTTCCAAACCACTACGTTGCCCATCATAGCGGCAGATGTTGGAAGGTTACCTGCAATAGCGGTGAAGTTAAATGGCGTAAGCGCGAAAACGAAACCTTCCAGCGGGCGTTGTTCTACACGGTTCCAAACACCTTTGCTGTTTACCGGCGGTTGTTGCTGGTAAATTTCGGTCATGTAATGCACGTTGAAGCGCAGGAAGTCTATCAGTTCACAAGCAGAATCAATTTCGGCCTGGTAGGCATTTTTTGACTGGCCAAGCATAGTAGCCGCGTTTACCCTTGCGCGGTAAGGACCTGCAAGCAGATCCGCAGCTTTTAAGAAAATGGCTGCACGGTGTTCCCATGGTAGGTTTTCCCAGTTTTCTTTTGCTGCCAAAGCGGCATTTATGGCTGCTTCAACGTGGCTTTTATCGCCTTCGTGAAAAGTAGCTAATATATGCTGATGATCGTGTGGCGGACGTATTTCTTTAGTATCGCCTGTTTTTACTTCCTTACCACCGATGTACATCGGGATATCAATTTTTTTGGCGCGCGCCTCTTCAAGGGCAGTTTTTAACGCTGCACGTTCAAGGCTGCGTGGTCCGTAATTTAATACCGGTTCGTTTTGTGGGGTTGGTACATTGAAAAATCCTTTTAGCATATGGAGTCAGTTTTTAGAGACGCAAAGATAAGGGTTAATGTGCAGATTTGCAGATGTGCGGATGTGCAAATTACGTGAAGGTGACAGATTGTTTCAGCTTCAGGTACGAGGATCGAGTTGCGGGTGACGAGGGAAGTAATAAAGTTCTCGTCTACCATAACTAAAACAAGGATCACGTCACTCGCAACTCGATCCTCGTACCTGATTACGCCAGCTTACTCAACTTAAAATACCCCAGGTGAATTTCATCTTCAGGCAAAGCTGCGGCTTCGGTGATTTGAATAGTGTATTTTGCTTTTAGTTCTGGTAGCAGGATGTCTTCTACGTCGTATAGGTCGTCTACATCAATGCCGTATTTGTCGTCGATATGGGATGGTGCGGTATCAAATTCGTTGTTTTGATAGAACAGGCTTTGTTTGGCATTTTTAATGGCCGATGCGCTATCGGGTTCTACTGAAAGAAGGACGTAATGCTGTTCATCAAACTGGCCTTCTAAATATCCGCCAAGGTTAATAAAGAATAGTTTGTTGTTTTGCTGAGCTGCACTTGCTGTTTTTTCAACTACTAAAATTTGATAACCGCTTACGTTGGTTACCTCGCGCCAGGCATCCAAATGTATACGACCTTCTGCTTCGGGCCAAAAGTTGTTTATTTGGCTGACCAGGTCATTTGGTGTATTGCCGATGGCAAATAGTACGTCGTGTTGTTCGGTATGCCTGCCGGGTGGCTTGCAGCCGATGAGGAGCATGAATAGTTTTGGGGTGGACATTTTAATATAAAATACGTATTCGGTTTGTAACTACTGTTATGGCGGCTAAACCCCTCCCTGCCTTTACGCGCTACCAGCCGCACCCCTCCCAAGGGAGGGAATTGTAAAACCGGCGGCGATTACTCACCCCGACTACGCTTCGCTGGTCGACCCTCTCTTCGCCTGCGGCGGAAAGAGGGTTGGGGGAAATTATTTTTCTTAATCTACTGCAAATTGCCAATTATTTAATTCCCAGCATAGCGGCTTTAATGTATTTAACAGGGGCATTGCCGTAGCTTAAAAACTTTTCGTTAAAGTCTTTTAGTTTGTACTTGTCACCCATTTTAGCTTTGTAGGCGTCGCGCAGGTCCATTATTTCTTTGTAACCGGCATAGTAGCTGTCTAATTGCACGCTGGTTACGCTTACACGGCGCCATTTGCCTTCGGCCTCGGCTTGTTCCTGGAATGCTTCGGTGGTGAGGAATTTAATGGCTTGCTCTTTGGTCATGTCGCGGGTGTGTACGTTATAATCCAATATAGCATTACAAACCGAGCGCAGGTGCCATTTGTACCACATCAGCTTCATTTCGGGGTCGTCGTTATAGCCGTTCTCCAGCATCATCTGTTCGGTATAAACGGCCCACCCTTCTTCCATAGCGGTGCTGCCAAAAATAGATTTAATTAAGCTTGGCGACTTTAACGCATAAACCGCTTGTACATAATGGCCCGGCACGCCTTCATGTATGCATAATAATTGCAGGGTGTATTGGTTGTATTCGCGTAAAAGGCTTTCTGTTTTCTCGGCAGGCATTCCGGCCAGGCTTTCTACGTCAAAATAATAATTGCCTGTCTTGTCATACGGTCCCGGCGGGCTCATAGACGCAAGAGCTACACCGGACATATACCCCGGTTTTTTACGCACCACCAATGGACGCGCAGGATCGAGCGTTAACAGATCTTTGGATTTAACAAAGTTTACCAGTTTTGGTATTTGAGCCTCAATGGCGGTTTGCAGGTCGGCTGGTTTAACGTGTTTGGTGGCTATGGTATCAATGAGTTTTGCAATGGCGGTAAGCGAATCGGCAGGGATAGCTCTTTTACCAAAATATTTTGGCCATAACTGTTTGGTTATTTTAGCCATTTCACGATGGATAAACTTTTTACGCTCGGTAGCGGCATTGGTGGTTTGCGACGCGTTTGCCGATGCCTGCACTTCGTATTTAAACTTATCCTCGTAAAAATCTTTGCCTAACCTGAAGCTGCGCGGCTTATCGTTCTTCATGGTTTTTAGCCACGCGGTATATCCTTTTATAGCATCGACCGCCAGGTGTGCCCTGTCGAGCATTTTTTTCTGATCGGCAGCGGGAATATTGCTTTTCTTTAGCGAATCGGCAAAATCTTTTTCCATTACGTTGAGGCCGTTCTCGTGCTGCTGTATAGCAAGGTCGGCTAATTCTTGTACCGGGTTTTTAAGCTCTTTTTGTACCTGCTTGTAATAGGCCGGTATGTTTTCCATCCTTTCATAAAAATTACGCAGACGCTTTGCCAATGGCGCGTAATGCTCATTCAGCATATAGGCAAACGTGCCGATGACATTATAAGATGACGGATCCCACTCGTATTGTTTTAACACGGTAATTTCCCAGGTGATAGACTCCAGTTTGCTTTGCATTATTTGGTAATCTATACGATTAAGATCGGATAGTTGGCTGGGGTCGAAGCGGGAAATAGAATCATTTTGCAGGCGTACAAAGTTTAACATGGCCTGGCGGTTTTTTTCGGTGGGGATAACCAGCAGGCTATCGTATTTATGAAAACCGTTTTGGGTTGCAGCGTCCGGGTCAAGCTTCCAAAGCGATTCTAAAAAGTGATCTTCATACAAAAGCCATGTATTATTATCTCTTACTATCATAGGCCCGCTGCCACCATCTTTTTTGCAGGCGGCATAAATGGTTATGATAATAATTACGGCGAATAATAACTTTTTAGTCATCCCTTGAAACGTGTTAAACTTTACCCGATAAACTTAGAACATTTAGCCCAAAAAAGCTATTAATGTATTAAAAACATAACGTTGATTTGTACAAAATATTTAACCTATGGATGCAGCACACGACAAACTTATTGAAGAGTTAATAAAACTATTACATGGCGGCGGCGCGCACGCTACTTTGAAACAAGCGCTTGCCAAATTACCTGCCGATTTGCGCGGCGTTAAACCCACTGGTATGCCTTATAGCATTTGGCAATTGGTTGAACATATACGCATTGCCCAATGGGATATGGTGCAGTTTAGTATGGATGCCAAGCATGAGTCGCCAAAATGGCCGGACGAGTATTGGCCAAAAGAGAGTAGCCCGAAAGATGAGGATGCATGGGATGGATCTATAAAACAAATAAATGCGGACCTGGATGAGTTTATCGGCCTGTTGAAGAAGGAAGACATTTATAAAAAGATACCGCATGGCAGCGGCCAAAGTATACTGTGCGAAGCTTTGCAAATAGCCGACCATAACAGTTATCATATTGCTGAGATTGTGGCTTTGAGGCGGATGTTGGGGGCGTGGGGGTAGTGGCCTTTCATTTAATAAATGTCATCTCGACGAGGAACGAGGAGAGATCTATACACGAGCATTTGTCTGTATGGCTTGTATATAGGTCTCTCGCTGTTGCTCGAGATGACATAGTTTGTTAGTTGTTTGCGCGTCTACGGAAGCTTCGTTATAAAATCAACAAGGGTGGTTACCAGTTCTGGTTTTAGGGGCAGATCCGGATTCATGTAGGTAGCCATGTTTTTCTCTTTATCTAAAGGGGCTTCCTTTAGTACATAGTTCATGTTGGGTATAATGGCTATGGTTGTTGTTTTGGCTTTCTTTAACCTGTCGGCATTGGCAACAGGTACTTCAAGGTCGGTGTTGCCCTGAACGATGAGTATTGGTTTTTTTACCTTTTTAATTTCTGCCTGGGCGTCAAACCGCCACCAGGTTAATATATACATTTGTATGGCCGGCCTGGCAACAGGATATAACGCCGGGTCTACATGCGTATTGGTTTTACCACGGCGCACACTGTCTAAAATAGCCTTAAAGCCCTGGGCTATATGGTCCGGATAATTTTTGTTTACCTGCTCAGTTAAAATTTTATCGGCAGGGTCGGTATTTCCTTCCAATGATATAAACGCATTTACGCGGTCGTCTGACGAAGCTATCATACCAACCAGCGAACCTTGTCCGTGGCCCATTATAATAATTTTCGAAAAGCGTTTATCGGCGCTTAACGATTCAGTTAAGCTGTATACATCGTCAAAATAATCATCAAAACGCATATCCGCTTCTTTGGCCGATGTTGTGCTTTTACCTACCCGGCGTTTATCGTAACGCAAGGTAGCTATACCATTTTTCCCTAATTCGTTAGCCAGCAATTTATAATCGTTAGCGCCAATGTTGCCGCCATTACCATCGCGGTCTACCGCGCCTTGTGCGGCAACAATTATTACCACCGGTACTTTGCCGGTCGCGTTTTTGGGCATTGCCAACGTGCCCGAAATAGTGCCCGATAAAGTTTTTACCGACATATCGGTTTCCACTATCGGCTTATCCTGCTCGCTTTCGGTATAAGGGCTTAATTGCAAGCCCGTAAACTGGCCCGCATTATTTAAAGCAATATTTAACAATACAACCGAATGCAAAAAGGTGGCTTTATAAGTAGCCAGCGGTGCCTGGTATTTATAAAACTCTGTTTTTAAAAGTGTACCAAACTGATCTTTTAACTGCGATGTAGACACAGTGAATTTATCTTCGGGCAACGCGGTTTTTAGCTCAGGGCTAAACCTGCTGAATATACTATCTATGCTATTGTTGTTGTAAAACTTTTTAAAGGTTGATGCAGCCTCGGTATATTTAGGCGGTTCGGCCTGCGCAAATAATCGCGTTGCAAAAAGAAGTGTTATTACGAAGAAGGATACTTTATTCATTTTGTAAAAATAGGATGGGGTATTTGAGTTTCGAAATTACGAAAAATTAATGATTGTTGCCTGTAATGCCACAAGTTACCACCGTTTTAACGGTAATTAACTAATTATTAACACAGGAAGTAAAAAAATCATTAACAACAGCTAAAATGCGTTGGCTATCTATGAATTTTTAGTATTATTGCCAATTATAACAAATTAGTTACAATCGGACTGACGTAATAACCTATCACCTAATGAAAGTTTTTGTTGTTTGCCTGCTAATTGGGTTGCTTATGGGCAATATCGGTTACCTATGCGCGCAAACAACCACAACAACTATCCATGGTAAAATATCTACCGCTAATCATACTTCGGCTAACCTGGCAACTGTAATCTTACTGGCCGGCGATTCATCCATATTAAAATCAACTGTTTGCGATAACACCGGGACGTACCAGTTTACCGACCTTGGGCCGGGAACTTATTTGGTATTGGCCAGTAAAATTGGTTTCAATCAGTCGTTAAACGGGCCTTACAAAATAACGCAAGGTGGTACTATTACGGTTAATATTGGCTTAATTGTGTCGTTACCGCAGCTAAAAGAGGTAACCATTACCTCGGAACGGCCTTATGTAGAGGTTAAGCCGGGTAAGGTGGTTTTAAACGTGCAAAACAGCATTATTGCCGAGGGAAATTCGGCCTATGAAATTTTGCGGCAAGCGCCGGGCGTAAAAGTGGGGAACTATGGCGACATCAGCATTATTGGCCGTCAAAATGTTATGATCATGATTGATGGTAAACCAACAAATCTTTCAGGCGATGGGCTTACGGGTTTGTTGCAGGGAATGCCAAGCGGCAACATACAGCAAATTGAACTGATCACTAATCCATCGGCCAAATATGATGCTGCCGGAGGAGGTATTATTAATATCATCTCAAAAAAAGGCACCAATGTGGGCACCAACGGCAATTTTACGCTTGGCGCTGGATATGGTAAGTTCTATAAATCAAACGCGGGAATAACTATTAATCATCGTACCGACAAATTTAACTTGTTTGGCAGTTACGGTTTTGCTGCCGATAAAATATACCACAATTTTACCAGTGACCGCATTATTACCAGCGGTGGGCTTACCAGCGATTATGATGTTAATTACTACGCAACGCAACAAAAGTATAACAGCACATTTAAAGCGGGTGCCGATTATTTTATAGCGCCAAACCAAACACTGGGTGTTTTAGTGTATGGCTCGGTAAGTAATAATGCTTATGTTAAAACCAATACATTAGCTATTGCCAATAACGGGCATCGTGATTCTACCATTACCACAAACGCTAACCTGAACCGCGATATTGATAATATAAATTACGACATCAATTATGTAGGCCAATTAGATAAAGCGGGCAAAATGTTAACCGTTGACGTATTGTATAACAACATTACCCGTAGCTCGGGCGAGTTTATAACTGATAATTTTTATAACACGGCGGGGGCAAGTTATAGGCCAACGCTGTTGTTGCAAAATTTGTCGCCGTCTGATATTCATAACTGGGTAGCCAAGGTTGATTTTGTGAACCCGCTATCAGCCACGGCAAAACTGGAAACGGGCTTTAAATATAGTTGGGTAAAAAGCGATAATAATCAAATATTTGGTCCGTTGGTTAACGGCGTATACCAGAACGACCCCGCGTTTACCAATACGTTTGTTTTTACCGAGAATATTAATTCGGCCTATGTAAATTATACCAATACCGTTGGTAAGCTAAATATGATTATTGGCTTACGGGCCGAACAGACAAAGGCCAACGGCAATTCATTAACGCTGATGGAGGTGACTAAAAATAATTACCTCGATTTGTTGCCGCAGGTACAGTTCACCTATAAATATGATGATAAAAACAATTTTAGTCTGAGTTATAATCGTGGTATCCAACGACCATCATACAGCGATATTAACCCGTTTTTATATTATGTTGATGTATATGATTACCGGTCGGGAAATCCGTTCCTGCTGCCGCAATACAGCAATAAGGTAGAATTGGAGCATAGCTATAACCATTTGTTTACTACCACACTTTATGCACAGGTTACCACCGGTTTTTATGGCTTTGCCGAATACCTGCAAAATGATGCAACCCGGGTAGAAACTACCACGTTTAATAATTTTGGTAATTACTATACTTACGGATTAAGGTTTTACACGCCCGTGCAATTTACCAGCTGGTGGGATGCTAATTTTCATTTAGATGCATCGTATCAGCGTATAAAGGCGTACCCGGTAAACGGAAATTTGAATAAAGGGACGCAGGATATTGTTTTTTCAAGCACTCAAAATTTTAAGATAAGCAGTACTATTAGTGCCGATGTTTCCGGCAAATATGAATCGCCAGCATTTTATGGCATTTCTCAATATAAAGCGGCATATTATGTTAATGCCGATATAAGCAAACAGCTTTTTGATAAAAGGGCAAGCCTGAAATTAAGCGTGCTTGATATATTTAATACGGTGCGCGACAGGTTAGTTTCAAATTATCAAAATCTGAATTTAACTGTTGTTGATAAGACTGAAAGCCGGGTTGTGAAACTGAGTTTTATTTACCGGTTTGGAAAAAGCACAGTAAAAACGGTAAAACACGAAACCGCCAATGCCGACGAGCAGACCCGTGCAGGTACTAACGGCAATTAATCAAATATTTGTATTTCGGGATATTTATTGCGGATGAACGCTGTGAAGAAATGGCCGTGCGATTCGGCATTCATAAACATTTTATAGGCTTTGGGCGGAAAATTATGGTATTGCCAGATATCGCCGGTTTCTTTAAATTCTAATTCCAATATGCGGGCATCTCGGTCATACCCCACACTTTTAAAAACGGATGAAACCAAAGCGTACCTGCGCATATAACTATAACGCAGCGAGAGCAAGTTGTTTTAAAAATTAATAATTAGCCGGCGTGGACGGTAAGCATGCTGAGGAAAATAATGCCTAATACCAGGATGGTAATGCCGACGTATAGATAATCTTTTTCGAGTGCAAAACCAATGGCCGAGCAAAACACCCGCACGATGGGCGTAGCCACCAATAAAATAATGCCAGCCTGGATTATAGCCCGGCCGCGAAAATGGACGATGCCTTCAATAATTCCGCCGGTTTGCACAAATGAGGGCATGGTTTTAAAAACGTGATAATCGGCAATTTCAGAACCGTGACGATAGAGATATAATACCCCGCCAAAAAAAACCACGAGCATAGAAATAAACACCCCCAGGCGCAGTACCCAGCCGATGATTATTTGAATGTCGGTGTCTTTAAATTTTTTTGTCATGGTTTTTGTTGTTTGTCGATGGCTAATTATCAAATGATGGCAGTCAATTCTAAAGTTAATAGTAAATAAACTAAGTATTTAACGGTTTATATTAAGTTTTACCAAGTATATATCATATTTTTCCGGCCAGGCCATGGTAAATCATTTGCACCGCTAAAACGGTTACAACGATTACAAATGTCCATCGCAACCAGCCGGATGATTTACTGTTCACTAAAATTTTTGATCCGCTTAACGCGCCTAATAATACGCCTATTACAACGGGCATAGATATTCCGGGATCAATATAACCGCGTTGCAGGTATACTACCGCGCTTGCAGCGGCGGTAACGCCTATCATAAAATTGCTGGTAGTGGTTGATACTTTGAACGGGATACGCATAATGCCATCCATTGCAATCACCTTTAAAGCGCCTGAGCCAATGCCTAATAAACCGGATATTACGCCGGCAAATATCATCATAAAAAAACCGCCGATAACGTTGGTTACGCCATAGTTAACGGTTCCTTTCGGTCCGGGGTAGCTGGAGCTAAGCTTCAGTTTGTTAGATAGATATGTTTTTTCTGTAATTATTTTTTCTGATTTTTTTCTAAGGGAATTGATCACCGAAAAAATTAAAATACAGCCGAATATGATGGCTATATAGCTGGTTGGAATGTATAAGGCAAGGATAGCGCCAACCATTGCCCCGGCGGTGGTAGCTATCTCTAAAAACATACCTATACGGATGTTAGTTATGCCCTCTTTAACATACGCGGCTGCCGCCCCCGACGATGTAGCAATTACCGATATTAATGACGCCCCAATGGCATAATGAATATCAACATGCAGCAATAAAGTAAGTAAAGGGATGATAATAAAACCGCCGCCGAGCCCGGTTAGTGAACCTAATAATCCGGCAAAATAGGAGCCGATAAGTATAATAAGCGTGAAAATAAGTATAGACATACAGCGCAGCAGTATTACGGCGCTAAAAGTAAGAATAAGTTTTTTTAACCGCTTTGTTTAATGTTTATCTATGGATTTAGTAGAGAGATAAGTGCTAACAGAAATTGCCTTAGTGAACAGGTAATTTGTACATTTGCCGCATAACTAACAGATATGGGTTATCCCAATTTACAAGCCTGCATTACCGATCTCGAAAAAAACGGGCACCTTATCCGTATTAAAGAGGAGGTTGACCCATATTTACAAATGGCTGCCATTCATTTGCGGGTATTTGAAAACCAGGGACCGGCCATATTATTTGAGAAGGTTAAAGGCAGTAAATTCCCGGCGGTATCTAATTTGTTTGGTACGTTGGAACGCTCGCGCTTTATTTTCAGGGACACGCTGGACAAGATACAAACGCTGGTTGAACTTAAATCTGACCCAATAAAAGCTATTAAACACCCGTTTCAATATGCCAATGTTGCGCTCACTGCCTTATCGGCTTTGCCGATGAAAAGTGGCAGCGTTTCAAATTTCGAGAAATGCCATATCAGCGATCTGCCACAAATTGTGAACTGGCCTAACGATGGCGGTCCATTTGTTACCATGCCGCAGGTTTATACTGAAGATGTTGACAAACCCGGCATTATGAATGCCAATTTGGGCATGTACCGTATACAATTGGCAGGTAATGACTATATATTAAATGAAGAAATAGGCCTGCATTACCAGCTACACCGTGGTATTGGTGTGCATCAAACCAAGGCCAACGCAAAAGGGCAGCCATTAAAGGTGAGTATATTTGTTGGCGGCCCACCGTCGCACCCGGTTGCGGCTGTAATGCCGTTACCCGAGGGATTATCTGAAATGACTTTTGCGGGGGCACTGGGCAATCGTCGTTTCCGTTATTTTTATGATGAAGAAGGCTTTTGCATTTCGTCTGATGCTGATTTTGTGATAACTGGTACCGTTATGACGCATGAAAATAAACCCGAAGGCCCGTTTGGCGATCATTTGGGTTATTATAGTTTAAAGCATCCGTTTCCACTGTTAAAAGTGAATAATGTTTATCATCGTAAGGATGCTATATGGTCGTTTACCGTAGTGGGCCGACCACCGCAGGAAGATACCAGTTTTGGCGCGTTGATACATGAAATTACCGGATCAGCAATACCAAAAGAAATACCGGGACTACATGCGGTTAATGCGGTTGATGCTGCGGGTGTACACCCATTATTATTCGCTATTGGCAGCGAGCGTTATACACCTTATATAAAAGAACGCCGTCCGCAGGAAATATTGACAATTGCCAACCATATATTAGGTAAAGGACAACTTAGCCTGGCTAAATACTTATTCATAGCGGCAAAAGAGGACGATCCAACGCTTAATGTAAACGACATTGGTAGTTTTTTAAAACACATACTACAACGTATTGATCTTACCCGTGACCTGCACTTTTATACCAATACCACTATTGATACGTTGGATTATAGCGGCGAAGGACTAAACTCGGGCAGTAAAGTGGCTATAACTGTTGCCGGAGAAATCAAGCGCGAGTTATGGAACGAATTGCCTGCCGGATTTGATCTGCCCAAACCGTTTGAAAACTTTAAAATGGTAATGCCAGGTACATTGGCTGTTGAAGTGCCAAAAAATATCCACGCCAGCGATATGCCTTTAATGCTGGAAATATTACAGGAACATTTAGGTGAAGCTGATATGAACGGACTACTATTAATGGTGTTATGTAATGATGCCGATTTTACTGCTCAAAATCTCAATAACTTTGTTTGGGTAACCTTTACCCGCAGCAATCCATCGCACGATATTTACGGTATAAACAGCTTTACCGAGCATAAACATTGGGGCTGTACCGGCCCGCTGATAATTGACGCACGCATAAAACCACATCATGCGCCTGTTTTGGAAAAAGACCCGGAGGTAGAAAAACTAGTGGATAAAATGGGCGAGAAAGGCGGCGCACTTTACGGGATTATCTGATTTCCTGTCATTCTGAGCGATAGCGAAGAATCTTATACGCACGATAAATAATACGCGAGACCTGTCAATTATAAAAGACCTTCGCTACCGCTCAGGATGACAAGTTTATTTAGTATCACTCCACAAACTCCAAAATATCACCCGGCTGGCAGTTTAAGACGCGGCATATCGCTTCCAAAGTTTCAATACGTACTGCTTTGGCTTTGCCGGTTTTAAGTATGGATAGGTTAGCCATGGTAATGCCTACCTTTTCGCTAAGCTCTGTTAATGACATTTTTCGTTTAGCCATCATCACATCAAGGTTTACAATAATTGGCATTGACTATACGGTTAACTCCTGTTCATCCTTCAATTCTTTCCCCTGTTTGAAAGCTCTAAACAGCAGCAAAAATACAATTCCTACACCTATAACTTTCCACCATCCTTCCCATATCTCCGGGTTAATTATTACATCATCCGTAAAATAACTCCTGAATATAAAGCGCATTACCAGGTTCAGCAATAAAACAATAGGTATGTAGGCCAATAAACTAAAAGAAATCAATTTAAGTCGTTGTATATTTTTGGCAGTAAATGATAAACCTTTCGACAGATCAAGGATGAATTTTAAAAAAGCCGACACCAGGTAAAGAAAATACAAGGCCATTGCAATACCTAACGTTCCAATTATATAATTCCAAATGCTTTTCGTGTGTTCGGTAACCGGTATCATCAGGCAACTTTTCAGCCTGTTGTACCTGAATTTAACGGGAACATCGGCATGGTGAACATCGCCGGTAATTGCGCCTTTTTTGTTTTTAACTATATGGTCATAAACAGTTTTCCTAATATACGATTGCCCGTTTTTAACATAAAACATCACGGAGTCCCTGTCATACATCCCCCAGTTTGAAATATTTAATTTCCAGCCTGGCAATAAAACATAATATTGTTTTATGCCAGTGCTATGTTCAAAGTTTATAGGTGTATTAATGGTACAGGTATCACAATACATACCGCCACCACTGCCGGCAACATAACCAAAATACCACCCGCTAGAAGCCGAGCCAAAACCTTCCCCATTTTATTTCTTCTTCCGATGCAGTTATAGCGCCACGACTTACCGCATCAAAAGGCTTTTGATCATTCCCAAAAAAATCCTTTTCCACATCGCCGCTAAATTTGCCTTTGGCAATGAAGTTCTTTACCAGCCTGTCTTCCAACGAATGATAAGACATCACCACCAAACGTCCACCCGAAACCAGTACGTCGGCCGATTGAATTAAAAAATCTTTCAATGCCTCCAACTCCTGGTTCACCTCAATGCGTAAAGCCTGGAAAACCTGTGCTAAGTATTTATTCTCTTTCCCTTTGGGGATGCGTGCCGATATGGCGTTTTTAAGATCGGCCACCGTAACAATGGGTGCGTTTAACCTTGCAGTCACAACGGTATTGGCTAACGATTTAGCATTTTGGATTTCTCCGTAGATACCGAAAATGCGGTGCAGCTCGGCTTCGGTATAGTTATTTACTATTTCTTTAGCAGTAAGATCCGAAGATTGGTTCATCCTCATATCCAACTCAGCATCAAAGCGGATAGAAAAGCCGCGCTCGGCCTGGTCAAATTGGTATGACGAAACACCAAGGTCAGCTAAAATTCCGTCAACCGGTATAGCATCATGCAAACGGCAAAAGTTTTTCAGGTAACGGAAATTCTGGTCGATAAACGTAAAACGCTCATCGTCGATTAAATTTTGCTGCGCATCGGCATCCTGGTCAAATGCCAGCAACGAGCCATTTTTACCTAAATGCTTTAATATCTCTTTTGAATGTCCACCACCGCCGAAGGTAACATCAACATAAGTACCGTCTTTTTTAATGTTCAGCCCATCAATACATTCCTGCAGCATAACCGGGTTATGATAAATCATCGCGCCTCCTTCCTGTATTGCCCATTACTTCTTCGGCAAGTTTTGCAAAGTTTTCAGGCTCGTTATCCAACTGTGCATTATATGCCGCTTCGGCCCAAACTTCTATTTTATTAAACTGGCAAGACAATACCACATCCGATTCAATACCGGCATATTCTAACAATGCTTTTGACAGAAGCACTCGCCCGGCACTATCCAAATTCAACTCAGAAGCCCCTCTGGTAAAGTATCTTATAAATTCACGGGTCTTTTTTTCGTACGAGTTTAGCTTCTCCAGGTCGGCAACTATTTTATCCCACTCTTCCCTTGTGTAAATAACCAAATGCTTTTCAAATCCACGATTGATCACCAGGCCCTTATCGCCGCCACCAGGTAGCTGCTTTTTAAGGCCAACGGGAACCATCATGCGTCCTTTGGCATCCAGTTTACAATCAAATTCTCCTAAAAAATTAGACATACTTACACTTCGGCAATATTATAGAGTAAAAGTAAATTACTTTTCCCACAAAAAAACATTTTTTCCCACCAAAAGTTTTCCACACTTCACATTTTATATTTTTCTCCCACAAGAAACCTAATTGCCTGTTTGTCTGAATGATGGTCTGTTTTGTTGAAAAGATTCGGGAATCACAATATTCACTGAGCGTAATAGCTATATCAATATTAAATTTATCGATTTACAATAAATTATTGTTAATAATCAATAAATACTTTATCATTGTATAAACCTTAACTACAATGAAAATCAGGATCAATACCAACTTACTGGTCAATGTTATTATTATAGCCTTTATTGCATTGATGGTGCTGCAAGTTTATTCAATAAGCTATAAGACAGGCACCACAACTGTTTCCACCTTTGGCAGCAATAAAGGAGAT
>Ga0206854_1153_pt1 | contig 17600 bp, 10 predicted proteins | sample Alteio_BWOrgCont_50_FD_152870 | JGI IMG/M metagenome (GOLD analysis project Ga0206854, IMG submission 152870) | Enriched cells from forest soil in Barre Woods Harvard Forest LTER site, Petersham, Massachusetts, United States -... | ecosystem: Environmental > Terrestrial > Soil > Temperate forest >...
CTACACCAAAATGACCGGTGCTAACAATGCAGCAGAAGGCGTAACTCCTGAAAGCAAGTTTATCGGAGCATGGCAGGCCAAAACCGCATCAGTTGCGACAGCTGTTAATTTTGATGATAGCGGCTGGAAGAAAAGCGAAAAAGCATTGGAAATAGGTGCCGATGACGACATTACTGCAAATGCATGGTATCGCACAAATATCAATGTAAAAACAGCCGGAACTTATAAGTTAAATGTAAGCAAAGGTGGTGGCCGTTTTATTGTATTTATAGACGATAAAAAAATGGTGACAGGTGCATTAACCGATCTGCAGTTTGATTTGACTGCCGGTAATCATCAAATGACTATCTATGCCGTGCATGACGGACGCGATAAACTATACAACTTTATAGGCAACCTGCAGGATATGGACACGAAAGGTATATCCGGCGATGTTATCCTGCACCGCGGTCCTACATCGTATGTAGATAACTGGAAAATGGTTGCAGCCGAAAACTATAAAGAAAATGACCCGCTAAATATTCCGGCATTTGATAATGCAGCACCTTACCAAATAGGTGTTAGGGACCCTAACCAAAAACGTGGTTATATCTGGTACCAGGCACAAGTTCCCGTAACAGACGGCAGGGTACCACTTTCTTTTACTTTTAGGGGCATTGCCGAAAAAGGGATTGTATTTATAAATGGCAAAGAGGTTGCAAGGCAAACACAACGTAATAAACCGCTTGTTGTGCCGTATACGGAAGCCAATTCAGGTAAGCCGGTAGTTATATCAGTTTTAGCAGAAAGCAGAGCTGGCGGCGGTGGTGGCAACAACAACAACAGGAATATAGTTGCGGGCGGCTTGAGCAGGCCTGTTGAGATTTTATATCGCGATGATCTGCCTGTAACCAATTGGAAAATGAAAGGTGGCCCCGGCGATATGAGCCTGGTAAAAGGTTGGGAACCTATGAAATCAGTCGACCAGTTTGATCGTCCTTATTTTTTCAAAAACACATTTACTTTCAATAAAACTTCAGCGCAAAAACACCCAATGTGGCGTGTTACGTTTGAAGGTTTAAGCCATGGCTTTATCTTTGTTAACGGCCATAACCTTGGCGGTTATCCGGAGCGGGTACCGGTTAAAGGTCTATACATACCAGAAACCTGGTTAAAAGATGGCGAAAATACAATTGTGATATATGACCAATACGGTAACCGTCCTGATAAAATACAGATACAGCCGGAAACCGTTGCCAGCCGCGATACACGCGTTGTTAGCTTAAAATAAAGTATTTCCTACTTAAAATAAAAGTCCTCATCATACTAATATGGTGGGGACTTTTTATTTTAATGCTTACGATATAAAGGAAATTATTTCCACCCGCCACCTAAAGACTGGTACAATTCTGATACCGCATTTAACTCATTTCTTTTAACAGATGCCAGTTCCAGCTCGCTTTGTAATACATTGCTTTGTGCAGTTATTACTTCCAGGTAATTAGCCATGCCGTTTTTAAACAGCAAATTGGCATTTTTAGTAGCCTGCTGTAAAGTGCTCACCCGATTGGCTATCAATGTTTGCTGGGCCTTTAGCTTTTCAAGCTGCACCAACGCACCTGATACCTCGCCAACAGCATTCAAAACCGATTGCCTAAATTGTAATACCGTTTTTTCTCTCTCCACTTCCGATACCTGGTAGGCTGTTTTTAGCTGTTTATGCTGAAATAAAGGCTGTCCGATACTTCCGCCTACAATACCAAATAACGATGCAGGAATATTGAACCAGTTATTCGCCATAAAAGAGTTGATACCACCGGAAGCTGTTATCCGCAAAGCGGGATATAGCGCGGCTTTGTTAATCCCCACGTTAGCATTGGCAGTAATTAAAGCCAGTTCATAACTTTTAACATCGGGCCTTCGGCTAACTAAAGCAGATGGAACGCCTGCCGATAGATCGCGTGGAAAAGTAATTTGATCTAAGGTTGAGCTCCTCAAAATTTCGCCTGGTAATTCCCCTGTTAAAATCCGCAAAGCGTTTTCTTGTATAGCTATGTTCTGTTCAAATTGGGGTATTAGTTCGGCTGCAGCTTGCTGCTGTGCGCGGGTTTGTTGCACAGCAAGCAGGGTAACCTGGCCGGCATCGTATTGTAAATTAACAATACGCAGGGTGCTATCGTTCAATCTCACATTAGCCTTTGCAATATTTAATTGCGCGTCCAGCATCAAAAGGTTATAATAGCCCTGTGCTACGGTGGATACCAGGTTAGTTTGTATAGCTTTTTTTGCTTCGGCAGTTTGCAGGTAGGCTGCCAATGCCACGCGTTGCTGATTATGTATCTTACCCCAAATATCTGCCTCCCATGACAGGGAAACATTGGCCGAATAATCTTCAATATGCCTGCTGCCAATACCATATTGGCTTAAACTAAGTCCTGTTAAACTATTGTCAGACGGGCGTTGGGTATTGGCTGTTACATTTAAAGCCACCTCTGGTACGTTGTTCCATTTTACCTGCTTAAACAATAATTGCGATGCTTCAATGTTTTTAACCGCAATTTGCATGTCGTAGTTTTTTACTACAGCGCTATCTATCAGCTTTTGTAATACCACATCAGTAAAAAAGCTTTTCCACGGCATATCTGCTATACTGTTGGTGTCAGTTGTTACTGCTGCATTCCTGAAATTAGCCGGCAATGCCGGTTTGGGCGTTTCTATATCTTTTGATATCGTGCAGGCACTAATCGCCAATACTATCAGCATCAAAATAGTTTGATTTATCTTATTCATGTTGTTATCGTTTTAAAATTACACCAGTTCTGTTTGGTTTAGTACCGGTATAGGCTGGCCAGTTTTAATTTGGTGATGATCTTCATCGTTATTCAATACAGCTAATGGTATGCCTGTTATTCGTTCTTGTAAAGCCTGGAATATCACAAACAATACCGGGATGATAAACAAACCCAATAAAACGCCCGATACCATACCCCCTGCCGCGCCAATACTTATAGAGTGATTACCTTGTGCCGATGGGCCGGTGGCAATACTCATGGGGAACAATCCCACAACAAAGGCCAGTGAGGTCATGATGATAGGGCGCAACCTTAATTTAGCGGCCTCTATTGCTGATGCTACCAGCGGTAAACCTGCTTTGCGTCGCTGTACCGCAAATTCTACTATAAGGATGGCGTTTTTGGCTAACAGTCCGATGAGCATTATCAGTGCTACCTGTACATAAATATTATTCTCAATACCGGTAAAACCCAATACTATAAATACACCTAAAATACCTGTTGGGATAGATAGTATAACAGCTAATGGCAGTATGTAGCTTTCATATTGTGCTGATAGCAGGAAGTAAACAAATATTAAACACAATAGGAACACGACGGTTGATTGTCCCCCCGACCCTATTTCTTCGCGCGTTTGGCCTGAAAACTCGTAAGCGAACCCTGACGGTAATTGCGCAGCAGCTACTTCCTGTATCGCCTTGATCGCATCGCCAGAGCTATAGCCGGGTTTTGGTATAGCATTTACTTCTATTGAATTAAACAAGTTATAACGTGACGCTGTTTCTGAACCATAAACACGGGTTAATTTTACCAGTGTATTTACGGGTACCATTTCGCCGGTTTTATTTTTCACAAATACACGGTCAATAGCCGATGGATCCGCACGGTCTGCAATATCAGCCTGTACCACTACCCGGTAGTACTTGCCAAATCGGTTAAAGTCCGATGCCTGCGCGCTACCGAAATAGGCCTGCATAGTTTGCAATATATCCTTAACACTAACCCCTAACTGGTTAGCCTTTTCATCATCAACTTCTAATTGCAATTGCGGATAATCGGCCTTAAAAGAGGTGAATGCATAGGCTATTTCTTTACGCTGCATCAGCTTGCCAATAAAATCGTTGGCTACGCCGCTAAACTTATCCAGTTTACCGCCAGTTTTATCCTGCAAAACAACATCCAGCGCTTCCACATTGCTAAAACCCGGCACGGTTGGGAAGCTGAATACAAAGAAACTACCGCCTGTTATAGCTCCCAGCTTGCCGCGCAGTATATCTTGTATCGCATTTATATCTTTCACCTGCCCCCTGTCTTTATTAGGTTTCAACAGCATAAAAAATACAGATGATGATGGACTGGTAGAGTTGGTTAATAAATTGAACCCGGATATAGCAGCAACGAATCTTGCAGCGGGTAATGCCCTTGCTGCGTCTTCGGCTTGTTTTAATATTTTAGAGGTACCATCTAACGATGTTCCCGAGGGGGTAGATACCGATACGGCAATAAATCCCTGGTCTTCTGTAGGTATAAAGCCGGATGGTGTGGTTTTTACCAAATAAACGGTTGCAAATATTACAATGGCCAAACCACTCATGCTGATCCATTTATGGTTGATGAGGAATTTAATACCACCCACATAACGGTTGGTAACCATATTAAAGCTGCTGTTAAAACCGGCAAAGAATTTTTGTTTAAAGCCTATGGGCTTAGCGCCTTCTATTTTATCTGAATAAGTATCCTTTAAAAATAAAGCTGCAAGAGCCGGGCTTAAGGTTAGCGCGTTAACAGCTGATATTAAAATAGCAATAGCCATGGTAAAGGCAAACTGGCGGTAAAATACGCCTGTCGATCCGCTCATAAAACCAACGGGCAAAAACACTGCTGCCATTACCAGCGTTATAGAAATGATAGCGCCTGTAATTTCATGCATAGCTTCGGTAGTGGCTGCTTTTGGCGCCAGGTGTTTATGCTCCATTTTTGCGTGAACGGCCTCTACTACCACAATCGCATCATCCACAACAATACCAATTGCCAGTACCAGCGCAAACAGCGTAAGCAGGTTAATAGAGAACCCAAATACCTGCATAAAGAAAAATGTACCGATAATAGCTACCGGAACGGCAATAGCCGGAATTAAAGTCGACCTGAAATCTTGCAGGAATATAAATACAACAATAAACACCAGTATAAACGCTTCTACCAATGTGTGTTCAACCTGGTCTATAGATTCATCCAAAGCGGTTTTGGTACGGTAAAAGTTATTATATTTAATACCTGCCGGGAAATCTTTCGACTCTTTTTCCATCAGCTTATCAATGGCAATCTGTATCTCGTTAGCGTTTGAGCCTGCCAACTGTATAATACCGATAGCAATACCGTCATGACCGTTTAAGTGGGTCATGCTGGTGTATGAATAAGAGCCCAGTTCTACGCGAGCTACATCTTTTAAATGCAGTACAGAGCCATCTGCATTTGCACGGATAGCTATATTTTCATACTCTTCGGGCTTTGTTAGTTTGCCTTTGTATTTGATAACGTATTCAAATACTTCTTTACTGCGTTCGCCAAATTTACCGGGAGCTGCTTCCAGGTTTTTATCCTGTATGGCAGTCATTACTTCGGCTGGCGTAATTTTGTAAGCCGCCATCTGGCCGGGGTTAAGCCAAACCCGCATAGAGTAATCTTTAACACCACCAAATATGGTTGCCGAGCCTACACCCGGTATCCGCTTAATTTCGGGGATGATATTGATCTGGGCATAGTTGGCTACAAATGCCTGATCGTACTTTTTATTATCCTCGGTATACATACCAACCGCGCCAATTAAACTGTTTTGTTGCTTGGTGGTGGTAATGCCTTGCTGTATTACTTCTGCAGGTAGTTGGCTGGTTGCGGCAGCTACACGGTTTTGCACATTTACCGCGGCCTGGTCTGGATTAGTGCCTTGTTTAAAATATACAGTGATAGCTAAAGTACCATCGTTACTGGCGGTCGAGCTCATATAGCTCATATTTTCAACTCCGTTGATGGATTCCTCTAACGATGGCGCTACCGAACGTAAAACCGTTTCGGCATTGGCACCGGGGTAAACGGCCGCCACCAAAACCGCCGGCGGCGCAATATCCGGGAACTGTTGTAATGGTAATTTGGTTAATCCCAATATACCAAGTATCACCAATAGAATGGAGATAACCGTGGCCAATACGGGCCTTTTTATAAATATCTTGAACATGATGTTTAAATTTTAAATCAACAATTAGTTTTTAGCAATTTGAGCAACTGCCTTTTGTGGGGTTATTTTAGCGCCTTCCTGCAAGTGGTCTACACCACTTAGTACTATTTCGTCGCCAACCTTTACGCCGTCTTTTACAATGTAGTCGGTGCCGTTTTTACCAACAATGTTTATCGGCATCTTTTTAACTTTATTACTATCGGCAAGGGCAAACACAAACACTTTGTCCTGCATCTCTATAGTAGCCGATTCCGGAACAATTAAGGCATCTGTATGTAACAGGCTCAAACGTATTTTGCCTGTATTGCCCGATCGTAATAATCCCTGCGCATTAGGAAAGCTTGCCCTTACTGTAATAGCGCCGGTGTTTTTATCAAACTGGCCATCTATCATATCAATTTTTCCTTTAACGGCATACTCACTGTTATCGGCCAGCAATAGAGCTACAGATGGTAAGTGGCTAAGTTTATCTTTCAAGGTTGAACCTGCATATTGTTCTTTAAAGCTTACAAAGTCTTTTTCGCCTAAAGAAAAGTAAACATGTACGTCATGCACGTCAGACAGTTGAGTTAATGCTTCAACATCTTGCGGAGCAACGAGGCTACCCTGTTTTTTTAATAGGCGGCCAATGTAACCGCTAACCGGCGCTTTTATTAAGGTATAACCCAAATTGATTTGCGCGGTGGCCACATTAGCCTTAGCTTGTTCAATATTAGCAACTGCAACCTGGTATGCCGCCTTAGCGGTTTTTAACTGAAATTCTGACACAACCTTATTTTGAACCAAGGGTGTAAGTTTATCTATTTCTAACTGAGCATTTCCAAGGGCGGCTTCCGCAGCATGTTGGGTAGCTAAAGCGTTGTTTAATTGTGCGCGATAAGGCTGCTCGTTAATTTTAAAAAGTGGTTGTCCTGCGCTTACCAAAGCACCTTCGTCAACAAATACTTTATCTAAGGCTCCGCTTACCTGCGGGCGTATTTCTACATTTACTGCACCTTCTATCGAGGCTGGATATTCCTGGTAAGTAGTAACTGACGAGGTATGTATCTCTGCAACAGGTAATGACTGCGGTGGCGGAGCGGTAACCGCCGCCGGGCTTGATGAACAACTGTTTAATAATAGCAATGTAATTATAGTTATTGCTACGGCTATACTACTGTTAATTAATTTAACAGTGTTAAGGGAAGATGCGAAAGCTGATCTAATTTTCATAGTTTATTTATTATATATTAATTTGATATTAAAGTTAATTTAACATTGTTAGATATTTTAACAGTGTTATTTTGTTTGTAAAAAAATTTATCCTTTTATGGATGTAATGATGCCGCTGATAGCGGTCTTTAATACTTGTTGGTTAGTCTCGTCGGTAGTACCGCGGTTTACCATGTTGATAGAGATAAGCCCATGTATAACCGACCAAAAAGTATAATACTTAATACAAACTTCGTCTTCGGTGCCTACATGTGGCAACATTAGTTCAACTATTACGTCCCATATCAGGTCCATCGGTTTTTCTGACTCGGGCATTTTTTTAGCCATCTCGCAACAGCTGGTTTCTACGCCATACATTACCTGGTATAGTTCTTTTTCAGCAAAGGCGAAATCCCAATAGGCTAACCACATGGCTTCCAGTTGTTTGGCCGGCAAGCGGTGTTTATCTTTGGCTTCCTGCAACTTTTTAGCTAATAACAAAAAACCCTTGCGGGTAAGCTCTAACAATATGGCTCCTTTGTTTGAGTAGTATTCATAAATAATAGGCGCGGTATATTCTATCTCGTCTGCTATTTTACGCATACTTAAAGCGTCCCATCCCCCCTCTTTTACAATTTTAAGAGAAGCATCCAGTATATTACAACGGGTTTCTTCTTTTAAACGTAATATCCTGTCCTTGCTGGCCATTTTATTTTATACCATTAATTAATTTAACAGCGTTAAGCAAAGGTATATCTGTTAATTAATTTAACTGCCATGGTTTTGTCACAAAATATATAATGTAGTCCCATTGTTCCTAAATACTCACTAAGGTTGTTATTGAACGTGGTTTCAGAGTAATAGCCTTGTTGCCATCTACTTCCGGATAGGCTTTTAAGTTATCATTCTCCGATGTAATGTAAGGTTTAAAGCGTGACGCGTTCTTTTTAAAGTTATCAAACTTCAGGTTTATATCCCTGGGTTTAGTATCGTAATTTATAGCTACTACCACCAGTTTCTTTTGTTTATCATCATAATAAGCAGATAGCATTAATTGATTAGCCGCTTCTGATAATGAAAGTCCGTCATTCCTGTCAGTTTCTATACGGTCCATGCCGGGGCGAACAAAACGGCTGTAATTACCTAATGCCCAAAGGGTTTTATTATCAAAAAATTCTCCGTCTTTTTTGTCTTTGTTTTCTATTGCGCTAATCAAATTATAACGAATTTCGCCTGTGGGACGACTGCCATCTATTGCAGTCCAGAATTGCCATACAGGGGCGTTAACCAGCGTTAGGTCGTGATGGATAATCTTGGCAAGGAATAAGGCGCAATCTATTTGAGAACGTTTAGCAGTGCTGCCTTCTTTATACCCGTTACCTAAAAAGCTATATTCTGTTTGCCAAAATTGAAGGTCTTTATTGGTAGCTTGAAGCTTTTGAAATAGTTTTTGACGGGTATCGATCATTTTATCAGTCGTGCTTTCCGTCCAATAGCTATGGCTCGAGACAGCATTTTTTTCGAGGTGTTTAAGGTCTCCGATGTAATTGGAACTGCCAGGTTTCCAGAAATTATCAATTTGGTTGTCTGTCCTCCCATTCCCTTCATACAGTTTGTCTATCTGTCCTGCTTCGGCTATAAATATCTTCGACTTTACATTTTTCTTCGCAAAAACAGAGTCGATCTTTCTTGTCACACTTGCTATCTCATTATTAAAATACGGAGAACCCTCCTGCGAATTCTTGCCCTGGGCATTTGCAGCCCAATCCCACTGCGGCTCGTTTACCGGGCTTACATAGTCAAAATGGAGACCTTCTTTATCAAAGTGTTGCATAACAGCAGTCAAAAAATCGGCATACGCGGTATAGTTTTCCGGCTTGAGGTTGCTGTGCCCATCTTTGTTAGATTTAAAACCAAGTCCGTTTTGATTCATAAATACAGGCGGGCTATTTACAAAAGCAACTAAGGTAGGAACGCCGTAACCATTTGCCTTTCGAACAAACCACAGATAACCGGCTTGTTTGGTAAAATCGTATTTTCCACTGGCATCCAGGAAACACTCGCTGCGGTTGTTGGGGTTGGTTATATTACTTGCATCTCCTTGCTCAGCGGTCCCGGCCCCTATGTTAAAACGATACGAAGACATGGCTATGCCTTTAGGGTTGCCGTCTTTATCCATTTCTGAACTGAACAACAACTCGGCAATGCGATCTTTCTTTTCCTCGGGCCAGTACTTTCCAATATTCTCTGAATTCCAGCAACCTGATGCCCCGAAGTCGTGAATTTTCTGTTTTTTGTTCTGGTAATTAATGGTAAAAGTGGTTTGCGCGCTTACGCTTTGTTGAAGCGTGACACAAGCCATTAAAATGACAATTAATGCTTTGATATTCATATAAAGATAATAATTGGTTATAGCTGCCAAACCTGAAATTGACAGTCACTAAATAAGTGTATTTAAGTTTACTTGTTAGGGGTAAAACTCACCTAATATGGGGGTTAATTTAGATTGTTATCGGATACCAACGAGTCTGTTATGATCACATTAATTTGGAGTACCTGATAGATTCAAAATTAAAGTGTTTTTTTCAGGAAAAATTTTGAACCCGCCATCATTATTTGATTTCTCAAAAGAACCTTTTGACGCTTTAAAAAAATAATTCATGCCTTGAAAATTGCAGTCTACCTGAGTGTGATTTATTTCTTTAAACGGTAATTTTGCTTTTCCGGCCACTGTCAGATCCAGAAACCAATTAATAGGCTTTTCACTTTCTGTCTTTATCTTTATTTCCCGTTCATTCATATCAATAACAAGCCTGCCATAACCCCGTTTTATTGGCCATGATATGTGCAATATACCCGGGGCGGGGTGGGTTATTGTAGGGTCCCCTCCTTCTAAATCGACTCTATTCCCGTCAATAATTGTTTCAAATTTAAGGGCCGCCAGTTGTTGAGCAGTACTCCAGATATATCCGTCAAGAATGGGTAGTGTAAAAAAAGAGCACTCATTAGAAGTAGCTTTTTCAGTTTCATAAACCGAGGGAAATTTTTCGTTAAACAAATGGATATCCCGAAATTTCAACGTGCCTTTTTCCCATAAGAGGTTAGCCCGGTAAAATCGGCTGTCAAACCATACAGTTTTTTTGTCGCTGCCATCTATATCATCATTTACAGTAACCGACGTTGCAGGGGTTACCTTATAATGTTCCGTAAACCACTTACCTGATGCTGCCAGTGTTTCTACTTTAATTTTATGCTCATCCCTAAGTCGGGCTATCAATGGCATTTGTAGCTCAAATCCTTTCTCCATGGCATTCCAGGTAAAAGAGTTTTCTTGTCCGGCCTGTGTGTAGGCAAATTCCATTTGTTCTCCTTTAACAAACTCCTTAAAATACCAGTTTACCCATGTAGAATCGCCACCGCCAAATTTATATACAGGTTCAAGTGTTACTACACCCTGCCTGTTAGTACCCAGGCCGTTGTCGTACTGGCGAATAGGATCGCTTCCAAGCATCCGGAATATAGGTACGGGAATTTGATTTATTGCATGTTGCGCGGGCATATATGAATTAATTTTACTGGGGTAATACGCCTGGTTCCAATAGCCACCCCAAAGTGTATAACCATCAGTACCATACTGGTCCTTACAATTAGCCGAGGCAGCTATCTTGTATTTTTGATATAGATAATTAAGGGTATGTGCATCAATAAACCATGAAGCAACAGATTTTGGATAGTACCCGAATATCTTTTTAAAATTCTTCATATAAACATCCGCCAGTTGTTCGCGTTCTTTAGGGGTGTACCCCGTAGAGAATCCAATATTGGCACGCCAATCCCAGGGGTAGCGCCCCCGCCATTTTAAACCGGCATTTTCAACAAGAGGTTTTGGTATTTCCCACCATGCACCTATTTCAAAGGAATTACGGGGAAGGCTCTTTAATAATTTCTGATAGCGGGAATCAAGCAAAGCATCGTATTGCAACAAAAAAGTACCGCCAAGCTTGTACTTTTTCATTATAGCTATTTGTTTTACCACGGTTTGATAAAGCACATCTTCTGTAATGTTCGAGTCTCTAGGTTCAAGTAAACGAATAAAGTTTACAATATTTACTATTCTTGGATGATCATTAGTTTTTTTTGAATTTTTATTTCTGCTCGTAAAAGAAAAAAACAGGCACATAAAAGCCATGCAAAAAATCATAGATCCGAACAGTTTAATACTTTTCATTTTTATCATTTATTCCATTTTGAATTCTATGTACAAGTTAATGATGTTTCTGAAGATTAATAATGTATAGTAATGAAAAAGAAAAGATAGGCAACCGTAAAAAGTGATTTGCTTTTTATGCTCCTGATAATGGGTTATTCTCGAATCAATTTAGTGAAAAGCACATTGATTCCTATTTCACACCATACCATTTTGATAAAGCAGCCTTCCATTTTGAAAGTATATATCCAAAAACATTTGCCATTCTAACAACCAATCGTTCTCTATTACAGCCAATTAAAGTAATTTAGCTTTTTATCGACAGCAGGGCACTCTTTTTGGTTAAAGATTTCACATGGAAACTAAAAATACCTCATCGGCTAATGTGCTCATCATTGATGATGAGCAAGGGCTGGCAGCATTAATTGCACGCATATTGGAACTGGAGGGCTTTAACCTCTTTAAAGCCTTTACTGCAAAAGAAGGCTTGAAAATGCTGATGGTAGAAGATATACATGTAGTAATAAGCGATGTGAAACTACCGGACATTAATGGTGTTGAGCTGGTTAAACTGATCAAGGAGAAAAAGCCTTATGTGGAAGTTATTAATCTTACCGCACACGGAACCATTGCCGATGGGGTACTTGCTATTAAAAATGGCGCCTTTGATTATATCACTAAAGGCGACGATAACGATAAAATAATTCCCCTGGTTTATAAAGCTGCCGAAAAAGCACAGTTTCAATTAAGGGTGTTTAACCTGGAAGCAAGAATAACAGGAAAATATAGTTTTGACAATATACTTGGTCGTTCAAAAGCTATTACCGAGGCTATTGATATTGCTAAAAAAGTGGCCCACACCGATACTACTGTATTGTTGTTAGGAGAAACAGGTACCGGCAAAGAAGTTTTTGCCGAGTCCATCCATTACGAAAGCAACAGAAAGCTCCAACCTTTTGTCGCTGTAAATTGCAGCAGTTTTCCTTCCGAATTATTGGAGAGCGAGCTGTTTGGTTACAAAGCCGGCTCATTTACCGGGGCGGTGAAAGACAAAAAAGGGTTGTTTGAAGAAGCGAACAATGGCACTATATTTTTAGACGAGTTAGGCGAAATGAGTTTGGAACTGCAAGCCAAACTACTAAGAGTATTGGAGAGCCATACCTTTATTAAAATAGGCGATACACAAACAACAAAAGTAAACATTCGCATACTGGCCGCAACCAATCGCGACCTGCAAAAAGAAGCAGAAGCCGGCCATTTTCGGCTCGACCTTTTTTACAGGCTGTCTGTTTTTACCATTAACCTGCCTTCATTAAATGAGCGTAAAGCCGATATTGAGTTAATAGCTAAACATTACTTAAAACAGTTTGCCGATAAGGTGAACATACGTATTGAACGGATGAGCGATGAGTTTATACATGTTCTTACCCAGCACCATTGGAAAGGCAACGTGCGCGAGTTGAAAAATGTAATAGAACGGGTGGTTATATTATCCGAAAAGCCTGTTATCGGCGTCGAGCTTTTGCCCGTAGAATTCAGGACCGCCCATGTTGATATTGACGCGTTAGATTTAGAGTCAATAGAAAAACAACATATCTATAAAGTGTTAAACCATACCCACGGTAATAAAACAGAAGCAGCCCGTTTGCTCAATATTGGCCTCACAACGCTTTACCGTAAACTAGATCATTATACCATTTCATAACAACCTACCTATTTGATAAAAAACCCTTCCATTTTGGTAGGGTTTTTTTGTTTGTTGAAATTTTACTTAATATAAGCGCCTGTAAATAAATTGATTACAAATATTGGCATGTGCTTGGTTAAGTCCCTGTAAAATCAAACTATATGGATCTTTTACAAGTCGCGCTTTATGTACTGGCCTTTATTGTCATATTCTGGCTGTTCTTCAAATCAGTTAACTACTTCGAAAAAATTTAACATCATGTTAGCACTATTTATCGTGGCAGTGGCCGTGTTTATTTACATGGTTTACGTACTGCTTAAACCCGAAAAATTTTAAACCAACGCAAAATCAATTACTATGAATACGGAATACTTGGGTATTGTTTTTATATACCTGGCAACAATTGCCCTTGCCATACCACTGGGTAAATATATAGCCAAAGTGTTTAAGGGCGAAAAGACCTGGCTTGACTTTATGTCGCCGGTTGAAAAATTCATCTTCAAACTTAGCGGTGTTGATACCAATAAGGAGATGAGCTGGAAACAACACCTGTTTGCTTTGCTTACTATAAACTGCTTATGGTTATTCTATGCCTTTTTCTGTTTGCTATTCCAGGCACATTTACCATTAAACCCGGATGCCAACCCTAATCAAACACCAGATCTGGCATTTAATACAGCCATTAGCTTTATTACCAACACTAATCTACAGGATTATTCGGGCGAAAGCGGTGCAACTTATTATACACAGCTATTTGTGTTTACCTTTTTACACTTTGTAAGTGCGGCCACAGGTTTTGCAGCCATGATGGTGGTATTTAGGGCGATGAAGAGTAAGGTGACCGACAAGCTGGGCAACTTTTGGGATTACTTTGTAAAATCAATTACCCGTGTATTATTGCCTATAAGTTTTGTTGTTGCGCTTATTTTAGCTTTTAACGGCACACCAACAAGTTATAAGGGTAAAGATACCCTGATTGGCTTGCAAGGCGATACCATTCATGTTTCGCGAGGCCCGGCTGCGGGTATGATCGCTATTAAACAGGTAGGTACCAACGGTGGCGGCTGGTTTGGCGCAAACTCTGCCCATCCTTTAGAAAATCCTAATTACTTAACAAACATAGTTGAAACCATCAGTATCGATGTTATTCCAATTGCACTGGTATTTGCCTTAGGCTTTTACCTCAACAGGAAGAAACTTTCATGGGTAATTTTTGCAGTGATGACAATTGGGTTCTTCACCATGCTTATCCCATCCATCAATGCCGAAGTTGGTGGTAACCCGAACATAGCGCACATGGGCATAAGTCAGCCCGGCGGCTCAATGGAAGGCAAAGAAGTGCGTTTTGGCCCCGCAGCTTCGGCTTTTTGGGGCATAACTACCACCGTAACATCAAATGGCTCGGTAAACGCCATGCATGATAGCATGATGCCAATATCAGGTATAGGCCAAATGTTTGACATGATGATCAACGCGTTTTATGGCGGCATTGGCGTAGGGTATATGAACTTTTACATCTTCATCATCATAGCCGTATTCATATCCGGTTTGATGGTAGGCCGTACTCCCGAGTTTTTTGGCCGAAAAATAGAAGCCCGTGAAATGAAGATCGCGTCGCTAATTGCTTTATTGCACCCTTTCATGATACTGGTAACTACGGCAATTGCTTCTTATTTATTGGTTTATCATCCGGGCATTAACTGGACGGAAAAGCCATCGGCCTGGTTAAATAACCCCGGCTTTCATGGCTTCTCAGAAATGCTTTACCAGTTTACCTCGAGCGCGGCAAATAACGGTTCGGGTTATGAAGGATTGGCAGATAACAGCATTTTTTGGAATGTTAGTGCAGGCTTTGTAATGTTCATCAGCAGGTTTTTACCCATAATTGGCCCGGTTGCCATTGCAGGTATTTTGGCTAATAAAAAATTCATACCAGAATCTGCCGGCACATTAAAAACCGATACAGGCACATTTGGTGTAATGGTTTTAGCGGTTATAGTAATCGTTGCGGCCCTGTCATTTTTCCCGGCATTAACCTTAGGCCCAATAGCCGAACACGTTTCACTTAAATAATTCACTAACGAAATCATGAAAACTGATAAAAATACATTATTCCAGGGCGACCAAATGGCGACTGCTTTTAAGCAATCGTTCATCAAACTCGACCCGCGCATTTTATTCCGTAACCCGGTAATGTTTACCGTGGAGATTGGTACGGTAGTAATGCTTATTGTAACTATATTCTCTTTTAACCATGCAGGACAAGGCAATTGGCCATATAATTTAACCATATTTTTGGTACTGTTATTAACTGTACTGTTCGCCAATTTTGCCGAAGCTATTGCCGAGGCGAGAGGCAAGGCACAAGCCGAAAGCCTGCGCAAAACCCGCGAAGAAACACCTGCGCGTTTACTGGTAAACGGTAAAGAGCAAATGGTTATGTCGTCACTGTTAAAAAAAGGCGATGTATTTATTTGCGAAACCGGCGATACTATACCAACCGACGGCGAAATTATTGAAGGTATTGCTACCATTGATGAATCGGCCATTACCGGCGAGTCTGCTCCGGTTATTCGTGAATCGGGCGGTGATAAATCATCAGTAACAGGTGGCACAAAAGTATTGTCCGACAGTATAAAAGTCCAGGTTACTACGCAGCCCGGCGAAAGCTTTTTGGATAAGATGATTGCATTGGTTGAAGGTGCATCGCGCCAAAAAACACCAAATGAGATCGCTTTAACTATCCTGTTAGCTGGCTTTACTTTAATATTTGTTATTGTATGCGTTACGCTTAAACCTTTTGCCGATTATGCGAATACGCCTATCACTATTGCTGCATTTATATCGCTGTTTGTATGTTTAATACCTACTACCATTGGTGGCCTTTTATCGGCCATTGGTATTGCGGGAATGGACAGGGCATTGCGTGCCAATGTAATAACCAAATCGGGTAAAGCTGTTGAAACCGCAGGCGATATTGATGTATTGCTGTTAGATAAAACCGGAACAATTACCATTGGTAACCGCAAGGCAACCCAGTTTTGGCCGGTAATAGGCATTTTACCTGATGATCTGATAACAGCCTGCGTGCTTTCTTCATTGGCCGATGAAACACCAGAAGGAAAATCTATCCTCGAATTGGCGTCAGCTCATTTCAAACTGCCGACCGCTCCCGAAGGTGCCGAATTTGTAAAATTTACTGCCGAAACCCGTTCAAGTGGCATTAATACACCCCAGGGTTTGCGCGTGCGTAAAGGCGCTTTCGATTCGATAAAAAACATGGTGCTTAAAGCAGGCAATCAAATGCCGGATGATGCCGAGGACAGGGTTAAGATCATCGCTTCAAATGGTGGTACGCCCCTGGTGGTTTCTCAAAATGAGCAGGTATTGGGCGTTATTGAATTACAGGATATTATTAAACCTGGTATAGCCGAACGTTTTGAGCGCTTGCGTAAAATGGGCGTAAAAACCGTAATGGTTACTGGTGATAACCCGCTTACTGCCAAATTTATTGCCAACAAAGCAGGTGTAGATGATTTTATTGCCGAGGCTAAGCCCGAGGATAAAATGAACTACATAAAAGCCGAACAGCAACAAGGCAAACTGGTAGCCATGATGGGCGACGGTACAAATGATGCGCCCGCACTTGCCCAGGCCGATGTTGGCGTAGCCATGAACAGCGGTACACAGGCAGCCAAAGAAGCCGGTAACATGGTAGACCTGGACAATGACCCTACCAAATTGATCGAGATTGTTGAGATAGGAAAGCAGTTATTAATGACACGCGGTACCTTAACAACTTTCTCTATCGCTAATGATGTTGCCAAATACTTTGCTATCGTTCCGGCCTTGTTTATGGTATCTATTCCATCGTTGGCAGCATTAAATGTTATGGGTTTGCATAGCCCGCAATCGGCTATTCTGTCGGCTGTAATATTCAATGCCATCATCATCCCAATGATTATACCGCTCGCTTTGCGTGGTGTGGAGTATAAGCCCATTGGTGCCAGCGCATTATTACGCAGAAACCTGCTGATCTATGGCCTTGGTGGTGTGTTGATACCATTTATAGGTATAAAACTGATAGACCTTGTTGTAGGCATTTTGATCTAATATTTTAATAATTAAGAACATGAAAACGTACTTATTAACTTCTATAAAATTAACCGTCATTTTACTAGTGATACTTGGAGGATTATATCCCCTGGCTATATCAGCCATCGGGAAATTGGCCCCGGGACATGGCGATGGCGAAACCATAAGCTATAAAGGCCGCATAGTTGGCTATGCCAACATAGGGCAAAAATTTACAAAAGATAAATATTTCTGGTCACGCCCGTCGGCTGTTGATTATAACGCAGCTGGTTCTGATGGTTCAAATAAAGGGCCGTCAAATGCCGACTATTTGAATAAAGATGTTAAAGGGCGCATTGATACTTTTTTAAAGCATAACCCCGATGTTAAAAAAGAACAAATACCTGCCGAACTGGTAACAGCATCGGGCAGCGGCCT
>Ga0206854_1154_pt1 | contig 17443 bp, 18 predicted proteins | sample Alteio_BWOrgCont_50_FD_152870 | JGI IMG/M metagenome (GOLD analysis project Ga0206854, IMG submission 152870) | Enriched cells from forest soil in Barre Woods Harvard Forest LTER site, Petersham, Massachusetts, United States -... | ecosystem: Environmental > Terrestrial > Soil > Temperate forest >...
CCGTCGAGCATTTGCGGCAGCGCGCGCTTCATGCCAGGCGGGAAGATTTCGTGGCGTTCCTGGCAGCGTCGCCCGACGCACCGCCGCTGCCCGGTGATAATCTATAATGCCGTCCACGCGATCACGGTTTTGAGGTGAATCAGCAATTGCCGGGAAATCGGTAGTCCCGGAAGGAGGAGTGATGTTGTCCCTCGAAATGAGGAGCGAGAGATCGCATCGCGGAGCGATGCCTGCTGGTAGCCGGGCGCTTTCAAGCCCCGGACCCGAATGGAACCACGGAGTCGTCGCGGAGCGACGTTTGCCGGGAATGAATGTGAGCGCAAAGCGGCAGCCGAAGGCAAACGTCGCTCCGCGACGGGCACATCGTACGGCGGGACCGGGGTTTGAAAACCCCGGCTACCGGCGGGTCATCGCTCCGCGATGCGGAGGCATTCGCGTCCGTATTTCAGGGACAGTAGGGGAAGCTGCGAACTCACGGCAGAATGAGCAAAGATTCGTTTGGCTCGCTGTCGAAATGGTGAATGGCCGCCGAGAACGTGCGTAGCAGATTCTCAATGTGAGAAGTGGAGCAGTTGCCAGTGCGAACCAGATGAGCTTAGGCGGGCATCCATGGAGAATGCTGCGATCGTAGAAATCCAGATCCTTTGAAACGAGGGCGAAGCCGTGCGCCGCGGCGAAACGCCAAATCTGGACATCGTCTGCAGCGCCGAGGTGGCAATCGTGGACGTGCGCGGAATCTGGAAACAGATCGGCCAGCCGGCGAACCAGTGCCGGAGACAGATTCTCGTCAAAGAGGAGCTTCACCGGCCACAAACGCGGTCTTGCGCTCCCGATCGGCGGCAAATGCCAGGCAGGCGCGGATGTCTTCTTCCGTCAAATATGGGAAATCGGTGAGGATTTCTTCGTGCGTCATGCCGGACGCAAGATATTCGAGAACGTCGTAAACCGTGATCCGCAGGCCGCGGATGCAGGGCTTGCCGCTGCGCTTGCCGGGTTCGATGGTGATGATCTTCGAGTAATCCACAATAAATCAGTAGACGGCATCTGCTCTACTGTCAACGTTGGTGGTGTGCCGCTAAGACGCAGGTCGTGACATCGGTCTCAATCATGGAGTTCGCTTGACTCAGCAAGTTCAACGAAATGTGAGAACGAATCGGCTCTTCCCTCTATATCGCCAGTCTCGTGAGACCAGTGTACGACCGGCAGTTCCCCGGTGGAATCGGGTTGTGAACAGTCGAAACAGTAGAAATCACCGGTGCCATTCTCCGCAAATGGTAAGAGTTGCTCAGTGGTGGGGTGGATTCGCAGCCACTGCTGCCAACTATTTCGATAGTTACGGACAATCGAATCCCATGTGGAACGGCGATCGCGATCGTCCACAACTGGAAAGACGCGAATGGCATCAAGTCCGTAGCGTCCGTTATTGCGGATCAGCCATGCTCGGAAAGACAGGGGCAACGCGTGTCCAATCGCTTGCTCCGCGCGCGATATTGCTTCGGGAGTAGTGCCAATTACCCGTGGACGTTTATTGACCATGATATGTCCCTGAGTGTTTGCGCAACAGAAACAACCTTGAAACGTCCTTGGAATCTCCGCATGCGATAGCAACTCACGCAAACTTCGGCACCGCCGCCAGGAGCTTCTTGGTGTATTCGTGCTGGGGGTTTTCGTAGATGGCTTCGGCGGGGGCGCTTTCGACGATTTTGCCGCGATACATGACCAGCACGTGGTCGCTCATGTGTTCGACGACGGCGAGGTCGTGGGCGATGAAGAGATAGGTGAGGCCGAGTTCTTCCTGTAAGTCCTGCAGTAAGTTGACGATCTGGGCCTGGACGCTGACATCGAGGGCGCTGACGGGTTCGTCGCAGACGATGAACTTGGGTTTGACGGCGAGGGCGCGGGCGATGCCGATGCGCTGGCGCTGGCCGCCGCTGAATTCGTGGGGGTAGCGCTCGAGCATTTCGGGCTTGAGGCCGACTTGGCGCATGAGTTCGGCGACGCGTTCGCGGCGCGCGGCGCGGTTCATTTCCGGGAAGTGGATTTCGAGGGCTTCGCCGATGATTTGGAAGATGGTGTGGCGCGGGTTGAGGGAGCCAAAGGGGTCCTGGAAGATGATCTGCATCTCGCGGCGCAGGGGGCGGAATTCATTTTCCGACATGGGGAGGATGTCGCGCTCGTCGAAGAGGACCTGCCCGGAGGTGGCGGGGACGAGTTTGAGGATGGTCTTGCCGATGGTCGATTTGCCGCTGCCGCTTTCGCCGACGAGGCCGACGGTGCTGCCGGGTTCGATGTCGAAACTCACATCGTCGACGGCTTTGATGTCGTCGATGTGCCGGCGGAGGACGCCACCGGTGACGGGGAACCAGGTGCGGAGATTGCGGACGGAGAGGAGAGGCATGGGAAAGGATGAAGGATGAAGGATGAAGGATGAAGAAGAAGGCGCGGAGTTAGCGGGTGAGGAAGCTGGTTAGGGGGCTCGTTGCGGAGGCGGTGTCGAGGGGAGCGCCGAGGCCGAGGAGGAAGGCTTCGCGGCCGGCTTCGACGGCCATCTTGAAGGCGCGGGCCATGCGGGCGGGATCGGCGGCGATGGCGATGGCGGTATTGATGAGGACGGCGTCGGCGCCCATTTCGAGGGCTTCGGCGGCCTGGCTGGGGGCGCCGAGCCCGGCATCGACGACGACGGGGACGGTGGCTTGCTCGATGATGATTTCGATTTGCGCGCGGGTCTCGATGCCGCGGTTGCTGCCGATGGGCGAGCCGAGGGGCATGACGGTGGCGACGCCGACATCCTGCAGGCGCTTGGCGAGAACGGGGTCGGCATTGATGTAGGGCAGGACGGTGAAGCCCTCGCGGACGAGCTGGTCGGCGGCCTTGAGCGTTTCGATGGGGTCGGGGAGCAGGTAGCGCGGGTCGGGATGAATCTCGAGTTTCACCCACGTGGGCAGGCCGGCGGCGGCGGCGAGCCGGGCGAGGCGCACGGCTTCCTCGGCGTTCATGGCGCCGCTGGTATTGGGGAGCAGAAGGTATTTCGCGGGGTCGATGAAATCGAGGATGTTGGCGAACGGGTCGCCCTTGCCGGTGAGGTCGGCGCGGCGCAGGGCAACGGTGACGATTTCGCAGCCGCTGGAGGCGAGCGCGGCGGCCATCGATTCGTTGGATGAGAATTTTCCGGTCCCGAGAAAAAGGCGCGAACGGAATTCGCGTCCGGCGATGAGCAGGGGATCGGGCGAACTGGGCATGGGCGATTTTCGGGGTTCGATGCGCAATTTTCAATGCCCAATGCCGCCCCGGACCAAAACTGGCGAGAAAATCTTGCGCAACGGCGCGGCATTCTTAACGTATCACCGTGCGCGAATTTGCCTCCTCTTCGATCAGCCTCGCGGGGTCACTGCTCATCGCGCATCCGAATCTGCTCGATCCGAATTTCCGGAAATCGGTGCTCTTCATTTCCACGAACGATCCGCAGGAAGGCTCGTTTGGGATGATCATCAACCGGCCGGCGGGAAAGACGGTGGGCGAGCTGCTGCCCGGCCGGGACTTGGGCGCGCTGGGCCGGGTGCCGGTGTTTCTCGGAGGCCCGGTGGCCGCCGATCAACTCGTGTTTGCGTCTTTCCAGTGGCATGCCGAAACGGAACGGATCGAGTGCCGGCACCACCTCATGCTGGACGAAGCGAAGCCGCTCTTGCAGGACGAAGCGACGGTCGTGCGCGCCTTCGTCGGCTACGCCGGCTGGAGCAAGGGGCAGCTCGAGGGCGAACTCGCGCAACACTCCTGGCTGGTGCGACCGGCAGGCCGCGATGTCCTCGATGTCGAGCGTTGCCCGACGCTGTGGCGGGAGATCACGAGTTCGTTCGGACCCTGGTTCCAGCTCCTCGCCGAGGCGCCCGACGATGCCACTGGAAACTAAGCGATGATCGTCGGAATCCCCAAGGAAATCAAAGCGCAGGAAGACCGCGTGGGACAGTTGCCCTCGGCGGTGTATCAACTGACGAAACGCGGGCATCGGGTGCTCGTGGAGAAAAGCGCGGGTGTCGGCTCGGGTTACCCGGACGAGGAATATATTCAGGCCGGCGCGGAGATGGTCGCGACGCACGCGGAAGTTTACGAACGCGCAGAAATGATTGTGAAAGTTAAGGAGCCGCTGCCTGAGGAGTATGAACTCCTGCGGCCCGGCCAGATCCTATTCACCTATCTGCACCTCGCCGCGAGCAAGCCGCTGACCGAAGCGCTCGTGAAGACGCGCGTCACGGGCATTGCCTATGAAACGGTGGAGGTCAATCGCCGGCTGCCGCTGCTCGAGCCCATGAGCGAGATCGCCGGGCGCATGTCGATTGTCATGGGTGGTTACTTTCTGGCGAAGCATTACGGGGGCAAGGGCGTGCTGCTCGGAGGTGTGCCGGGGGTGCTGCCGGGTAAGGTGATCGTGATCGGCGGCGGCACTGCGGGGGTGAATGCCGCGCGCATGGCCACGGGGCTCGGCGCGGATGTTACCATTCTCGAAGTGGACGTCGAGCGCATGCGCTTTCTCGACATCACCATGCACACCGCGCACACGCTGTATTCCAGCCCGGCCCATGTCATGGAACTGCTGCCCACCGTCGATCTGCTCATCGGCGCGGTGCTCGTGCCGGGGGCCAAGGCACCCAAGCTCATCAGTCGCGAGATGCTGCGCCTGATGAAGCCCGGGAGCGTGCTCGTGGATATCGCCATCGACCAGGGCGGCTGCGTGGAAACCTCGCGCCCGACGACCCATCATAACCCCACTTTTGTGGAGGAAGGTGTCATTCACTATTGTGTGGCCAATATGCCCGCGGCCTACGCGCGCACGGCCACGCAGGCACTGACCAATGTGACCTCGCGCTACGTCGAAATCCTCGCCGATCATGGCGTGCCCGGCGCCTTCCAGCGCGATCCGCACCTTCTTGGCGGGCTCAATCTTATCGACGGCCACATCACGCTTCGCGCCGTCGCTGACGCCCATGGCTTGCCTTTCATGGAATACGGCAAGGGCTCCGGCATTCCGCCGCTGGCGTTGTGAGGGTGGGGAAGTGTATGGTGTATGGTTGATCGTCCTCCGCGCTCCCGCATGAATCGGGCGCACCGCGCCCGAGCGCTTTGAACGAACGCGCCGCGGAGCGGCCTAGAGCGTGTCATGCGCTTTAGGACCACCTCCAAACGTGTGTCATTCTGAGCGGAGTGTCGTCTTGGGCGAAGGCGGCGATGACGCGGAGTCGAAGAATCCCGCGCGCTCGGAGACAGTATCGCGATTGCAAGTGAGGGATTCTTCGACTGCGTTCCGACCCGCCTGCGCCCGCTCGGAACTCCGCTCAGAATGACACGCGCAGTGATTTCGGGCTGAAAGTGCATGACCGGCTCTAGCTTCGGCCCGGCGGCGGACTAATCAAATATCCACTATCAACCATCAACTTTCTCCTAGCGGTTACCTTCCAGCGTGGCGGCATCCGGCATGGATTCCGCGCCGTTCGTCAGGATGTTCCCCTTGACCCAGTTATCCTTGCCGCCTTCGATTTTGAGCGAAAGGGTGGCCGCTTTCTCCGCGCGATCGTCCCGCACGAGGCACTCGCTCACGCGGCAGCGTGTGCAGTCTTTCATCCACAGCCCGATGCCATCGCTATCGAGGATGCTCAGATCGGAGAGCGTGCAGCGGTCGCACTTCTCCAGAGAGACGGCGGCCGGCTTTTTCCACACTCCTTTGACGAGAAAGCCGCTGAGCTTGCAATCGGCGCAATTGCGAAAGGTGAGGCCGTTGAGATCCTTCGACCAGTTGCCATTGACGACATAACGCGGATTGCGGTCAAAGTCGTTTGGCCCGACGACAATTGCCTGGCTGTCCTCGATGAGCAGGTCGTGCTCGAAGCCCTCCCAAAACGTATTGCCCGTGATGCTCACGCCGCGCGCGTGTTGCAAGTGGATGTTGATTTTCACGTCGCTCATGGCGTTGCCAATGATAGCGATGTGGCCCTCCTGCGTCCCGGTCGTGTTCTTCGTCGAAGTAATGCCGCGGCCGATAACCCGGATATTCGCGCTGCCGGGCGACTTATTGTTGTGTTGCAAGGTGCACCCGGTGATCGCCACTTCATCGGTGCTGCCGTCGGTCGAGTCGATGAGCACATTCGCCGTGGGCGGAGCCTCGGGCGTCATGTTGCTTTCGATATCGCACGTGCCGATCTGGACATTGCGCACTTCACCGCCGCGCGTGACCACCCCGCCCCCCGCGCAATAACTGATGTGGCAGCCGACAATGTTCGACTGGTGCAGATTGACGTGATCGTAGAACACGCCGCAGCCGGTGTTGTGATAGAGATGGCACGCGGAGATGAGGATGTTGCGGTTACGCGTGGTAAGATGGATGGCGTGACGCAAGTCGTGAATGACTGTTTCCGTAATGGTGAGTTGCATCGTGCCTGTGGCTTCGATGCCGTCGGCTTCGGGATGGGCGCCGGTGATCTCCAATCCGCGGACCAGCGGCATGCGCTGTTTTTCCCAGACATTCGGTTTGATCGTGGCCGGATCGGCCGAGCCCTCGTGCGTGCCAACGAAATGAAACGCCGGCCCGCTCCCGGCCATGACAATCTTCGCCGTGCCGTCGGCGATCAGCGCCGTGAAGCCGGCCTTGTCGAGATCGATCGTCACTGACCGGCTCAACCGATAGCTGCCTTTCGCGAAGACGATGGCACCTTCGCCACTATCCACGGCTTTCTGAATCGCCGCGGTGTCATCGGCCTGCCCATCGCCGCTAGCGCCAAAATCCCTGACGGATTTGGATTGACCCTCGGCGGAGCAAACGGGAACGAGATTGTGCATGGCGAGGGTCAACGCGACGAGGAACAGAGCAGGGGATTTCATGGGGGAATGATGGTGGATGCTGTAAGATCATCTCATATCGATCGGCGACGCGAGAGCGCAAGCGAGATGGAGGGAAGGCTGCTTGACCGCCCGAAAAGTAGGTCCATGGATCGGGGGCGAAAGCGACCTCATGCGCCGCCGAAATCGGTGTTCGCCATTTATGCTCTGCGCGGTGTTCGCTGCGGCCATCCTTGCCCCGGAGCGGAATCCGGGGTATGCATCCACCCCTTTTTTATGAAGACACCACGAGTCACCCTCTACGACACCACCCTGCGCGACGGCACGCAAGGGACGGGGATTTCGTTCTCGGTGCTCGATAAAATTCGCGTGGCGGAGAAGCTCGACGACTTCGGCGTCCACTACATCGAGGGGGGCTTTCCCGGCTCGAATCCCAAGGACGCGGAGTTTTTTCAGGAAGTGAAGAAGCGCGTGTGGAAGAACGCGAAGATCACGGCCTTTGGCGCGACGCGCCGTGGAAACATGAAAGTCGGGGACGACCCGCAGGTGCGCATCCTTCTGGCGGCCGAGACGCCGGCGGTGACGATCGTCGGCAAGACCTGGCCGCTGCAGGTGACCGAAGTGCTGGGGGTGACGTGCGAGGAGAACCTCGCGATGATCGCCGACACCGTGGCCTACTTGAAGAAGCATGGGCGCGAGGTGCTCTACGATGCGGAACATTTCTTCGACAGCTACAAGGACGACCGCGCGTATTCGCTGGCCACCTTGAAGGCCGCGCATGATGCCGGCGCCGATCTGGTGGTTTTGTGCGACACCAATGGGGGCTCGCTGCCGGAATTCATCGCCCAGGCGACGCGCGACGCCCTGGCGGCGCTCGGGCCGGGCACGGTGGGCATCCACACGCACAACGACTCCGGCCTCGGCGTGGCCAATGCGCTCGCCGCGGTGGCGGTCGGCGCGGTGCAAGTGCAGGGAACGATCAACGGCTATGGCGAACGCGTCGGCAATTGCGACCTCATCACCGTGGCCGCCAATCTCCAGTTGAAGCTCGATACGCCGGTCGTCCCCGACCTGCGGCGGCTGCGCGAACTGTCGCTCTTCGTCGATGAACTGGCCAACGTGCCGCACAATATCCGCGCGCCCTATGTCGGCACGGCGGCGTTCACGCACAAGGGGGGCCAGCACGTCCATGCCGTGCAAAAGCTGGCCAGCAGCTACGAGCACGTGGACCCGGCGCTGATCGGCAATGAGCGCAACATCACGATCTCGGACATGTCGGGGCAATCGAACGTCATCGTGAAGGCGGAAAAGCTCGGCTTCAAATTTGCCAAGGGCGCGCCCGAGGTGACGAAGATTTTGTCGGAAGTGAAGCGGCTCGAGAGCGAAGGTTATGAGTTCGAGGCGGCGGAAGGATCCTTCGAGTTGCTCGTGCGCCGCGAACTCAAGCTGAGCCGTCCGCTCTTTGAATTGCAGGAATATCACTGCACCTACCGGCGTTCCGGCGAAGACCGCTGGAACAAGTGCGAAGCCACGGTGAAACTGCGCGTCAAAGGCACGGCGGAATACACGGTGGCCGAAGGCGACGGGCCGGTGAATGCGCTCGACGCCGCCTTGCGCAAGGCCCTGCGGCCGTTTTATCCCGACATCGATTCCATTCTACTCGACGATTACAAAGTGCGCATCATTAACGGCCAGCTCGGCACGGCCGCCCGCACCCGCGTGCTCATCGACTCGACCGATGGCCAGCGGAGCTGGGGGACTGTGGGCGTCTCGGACAACATCATCGAAGCAAGCTGGCTTGCCCTGGTGGACAGCTTTGAATTCAAGCTCGGCCGCGAAGCGCGCGGCTGAAGGGTGTCCAAATACCTCTCGTTTTTGAAAAAAGCGTTCGTCATCCTGAGCGGAGTGTAACGCAGTCGAGGGATCTCGCCACGGAAGGAAAGGCGCGGCACCCGGGACACAGTCACAGAAAGGAACAGTGCGGACAGCCGCGGCCAGAGGAATCACTGAGAAACATTTCGAGGACCGCTGATCTTCAGCGACTGCGGGAGATTCTTCGACTGCGCTTCGCCCGCGTTTCCGCCTCCGCTCCGCTCAGGATGACACGCTTCGAGAGACCCAAGCCCGGCCGGAAAGGTTGGAATAGCTGAGAACAACCCATAAGAGGTGAGAGCAGCTCACGGGGAACTGTGGAATGGGGACGATTTAGGTAGTCTACGGAATGATTGGAATACACCGCTATGACCACACCGGGCGCCGGCGCGGACATCGCGCGTGGGTCTCGCGAGTCGCACGCATGTCCTTTATTGCCCTTTCAGCACGAGCCGATCCTGAAGAGTTTGCTCAACAGTTTCAGACCGGGGGCCTCCGCTCTGGCAATTCTGCATTCGCAGAACAACGAAACGCCTCGCTGATGGCAATCGCATTTGGCGTTTGAGAGATGCAAATTTCCCATTGGCACAATCGACACTTGAAATGCACTATTGGGAATCGGCTCTTCTAACGGCGCCGCCATGAAAACGATCACCGCCCGCTTTGACTTTCCCGATGGCCGGACGGCCCAGGCCGTGGCCAGCTTCGCCACGCTTCCCGGCGAGAGCCCGGTCCAATGGATCGGCCACACGGCGCCCCTCGCCTCCGCCTACCGGCCTCCCTATAGCCGGCTCGACTGGCCGGCCGATGCCGGGACGTTCCGCGATGCGATGACCGCGATTGCCGTCCAGACTGGCGCCAAAGTCATCATCACCGACGAAGGCGATTGGAAGCTATTCGAGGAATGAAGAAGGATCGCTTCATCAGGATAAAATGGCACGTCTAGTGCTACGCGAGAAATTCGTCGTAAGTGGTTGAAAAACAACCGTAGTGCATAAAATGCACTGAGGATGGCGACCAATAGGGAGGGCGCGGCGAAAAATAGTTTCACCTCGAAACATCGCTGTTGATACTATACGCAAGTATAAGTATAGTCTTATTCATCGGACCAAAAAAGTGCCCGTCGGGTGTTAGAGCACCCGACGGGCGGTTGGTCCGGCTCAACAAACTATCACGATTGAAAAAGCCATCCCGCACAAAGAATACGTCCGATTATGGACTTCGCCAAGCTCATCAAAAAAGCCCGCGCCAAAGCCAAGCTCAGCCAAAGCCAGGCCGCCGAAGCCTGGGGAGTGAACCTGCGCAGTCTGCAAGGTTGGGAAATCGGAGCGTCAGCCCCATCCGGCCAAAACGTTGCCAAACTCCTCCCCTTCATCCTGCCGAACTCCGGCCCGAAGTAGTTGCCGTCATCACGCGGCGTCGCTACGCGGTGTGGATGCCCATCACCCCCTCGGAATGGGTGAAGATGGAGCGGGCCAAAGATCAAGCAAGCCTCGCCGCCACAGCGCCATCGTGCATGGGTTGGGTGATCCGCCGGGCGGAAGAAAGTCAGGCCAACACCTTTTACGACACCGGGCTCCATGTCGTTTACCTGCTTGTCCGGCTCAGCGCCGATGAACTGGAATACGTCGCGGGCGTGTGCAGCGGTCAACATGAGGCCATTGACGATGCCTACAGCTTCCGTCCCGTCTCGATTCTGCCAGGGGGTGCGCGATGAACGGCCAACCTGCTCTCACCGCCGCCCAAGCCACCGAAGCCCTCCGCCGCGAGGCGCTCGTCCTGCAAACGGCGGTCCTCATGGCGCCGGAGGGCGAAGCGCTCTCGCTCAATGCCGCCGCCGCGCGCCTCGGCGAGCCCGTGGCCAATCTCTGCCGCTACCGCAAAGCCTACGATGGCAGCCTCGAATCCCTCGCCCCGAAGCAACCCGGCCACAGCGGCGCCCACAGCCTGCGCGCCCGCTTTGTCGCCCAACTCGGCGAGGAAGCCGTGGCGCTGGTCGAGAAACGGGTCGCCGGCCTCGCGCTCGACCTCAGCCCGGCCATCGCGGGCGGTTCGCGGCGCCTCAGCGATGGCCTCGCGTGGCGCACCGTCGCACGCCAGGCGGATTGCCCCGCGCCGATCCGCGAGTATTTTGCCAGCGACCGGCGCCGTTCCAAGCACAGCATCGCGCCCAGCCTCCGCGAGAGGACCCGGCCCGGCCCCTTGCTCGACGCCCGGCACCACGGCCACCGCGCCTACGGCCTGCGCGGCCCGTGGCAGCCGCGCGAGTTGGACATCCTCCCCGGCGACATCTTCAGCAGTGACGACACCACGCCCATTTGGGCGTGGTGGGTGCCGTGGCCGAAAAGCGACCGTTACCCGCACGGCGTCAAGTTGCTGCAAGGCCAGTTTCTTCCCGTCATCGATGTAGCCTCGCAGCACATCCTCTGCTACGCGCTCATTGCCCGCGAACAGTCTAGCTACCGCGCTGCGGACATCTGGCGCCTCATGGGGCGCGTCCATTCCCTTGTCGGCCTTCCCCGCCTCGGTTGGCAAAAAGAGCGCGGCTCGTGGGAAGCCAATCTCATCGAAGGCGAACGCCTCGAATCCGACGCGCACGGGCTGCGCCACACGCAGCGTGTCGGCGGGCTGCGCATGCTCCCGTCCAATCTCACCCCGTGGCACTTGGAACGCCTCGACCAAGAGCGCTCGGCGCAGTGGAAAACGTTGCGCACCTTCACCAGCTACCTGCCCAAGAGCAAGAGCGTCGAGGGCATTTTTCAACGACTCCAAAAGTTCGAGGGCACCCTCTTCGGCACGCTCGGTCGCAGCCAGCAGCGCCGGCCATTCGAGAAGGCCACGCGCATTTACAACGCGTGTCGCGCCGGCGGCGCCAGGAGCCCCGATCCGCGCCTTCATTTCCTCAGCGGCGCGGAACTCATGCAACGCTTGAACGCTTGCATTGAAGCTCACGAAAATGAGTCCATCGAGGGCGAAGTTTTTCGCGGCCAGCCGCCGGAGACGTGGTTGCGCGGTTTGCAAGAGCACGGCCCGCTCCTCGCGGAGCCGCCGGAAGGTCGCTGGCTCATGTGCTCCGATTGGGCCTTGGTGAAAGTCTCCCGCGGAATGGTCCGCGTGCGCCGCGTCGATGAAGTCACCGACCAACCCGTCAGCTATTTCTTTTCCAGCCCGCAATTCTGTGGCGCGCTCGACGGCCTCAAAGTCTTGATCTATTTTAATCGCGACGCCTACCGCGAGCCCGCCCACATCCTGCTTCCCGGTGCGGGCGGGGAGTGCAAATACCTCGGCACCGCGTCCTATATCGAGCGGGTTGGCATGTTCCTCGATCGATCGAGCGAAGGGCATGAGTTGCGCCACGAACAGGCGGCCATTGTGACCACGCTCTACAGCGATCTCGCCGCCCACATCCCCAGCCGCCAGGTGCCGCCGGAGGTTCAGCAGCGCCGCTGCCAGGGCGTCGTCACCGCCGAAATTCGCTACCATGTTCCGTCGCCGATGGCCGGCTCCCATCGGTCAGAGAAAACCGAGCGTATTTCAAAAACGAAACCGACCGGGCTCCCTGGGATTTCCTACTTCACCACGGCATCAAACCGCCGCGACGGCACCGTCCAGCGCTTCTATTCGGTTTACCACCGCACCGCCGATGGCCGCCGGAAATGCTCACGCTTCTGTCTCGACACACTCGGGGATGCCGAAGCCTTGCGCCGAGCCATTGAGGCGCGCGGCAGCTATGAAAACAAAGTTGCTTCCCAAGCGCACACTCAGCGAACGACAACAGTTTCGGTCGAAAATGCCGAGGTCATCGCCGACGAAATAGCCAGTCTGTGAACTACTCCATGTCCATCCTTGCCACCATTCAATTCCCCGGCGGCCACACCATCAATCTAGGCGACGACGGCCGGTGGACGGGCGCTCCGCTTGCCGAGTTAGCCAACGCCATCACGCTCCCCGTCGGCTACTATCCCGACGTGCCCAGCGCTCTCACCGTGGCCGTCGCCAACGAACTCGTAGGCACCGTCACCTTCCTACGCACCCCCAACCAGGACATCCCCGACGACGCCACGCCGTGACACGTTGCGCGCCAGGCGCGCACCCAGCGAATGACGACAATTGCGGTCGAAAATCCCGACGCCGACGCCGCAGTCGCAGAGCCCTAAAATGGGGATTGTCCGATACCAGCCATCAACATATACTTCGACGAACCACCACACGACACACACAATGAAGTTAGACCACCGTCTGAAGTATTTGAGCGTAAAAGTAGGCAACCAAACATTTCAAATTCCCCGGCCCAAAACCTCATTGGTTTACAGCGTCCTGAAGGCTCAGAAGGAACCTATTCCTTATGGTGGTGTCACCGAAATTTCGCGGGAAACTGGAGTCGACTACATCACCACTCAAGAGGCCCTTCGATTAAAACGCCTTTTCGATGAAAACCCCGCCCTGCGCAAAAAGTGGGAGCCATCCATACTGGCCGGTCAACTCTCTGCCAAACTGATTCTCGCACGCATCGCTGAGGAAAAATCGGCTTAGAGCCGCACCCATCACCCACCCCTGTTTATCCACCATGACCGCTCCCACCTCATCACTCACAATTCACCCCGCGCTTGACCGCGCGCCCATGCTGCCGGAAAACGATCCCGCTGCCGTCGCGTTGCGGTCATCGGTGTGCGACTTGGGGCGCATCCTTGAACCGCTCAAAGTCTGTGGTGGTAGGATCGTCGATGGCCGTGAACGCCAGCGCGCCGCCCTGGTCGCCGGGCTTGACGAAGTTCCCACGGTCGAGGTGGCGGAAGAAGAAGTCACCACCATCATTCTCCATTCGCTGCTCGCCCGCCGCCACCTCACCAAGTCCGCGCGTGCCTATCTCGCCTTCCCTCTATTGGAACCCGCGCTTGCGGCATCAAGAAACCGTCGATTGGCCAACCTCAGACCCGGCGGGAGCGGCAAAAGAACTGCCACCCCCTCGGCCGTCGGGGACACTTCGGAGGAAATGGCGGAACAGCTCGGCGTCTGTCGACGCCTCATTTTTATGGCACGCGAAATTCACAAGAAATTCAACACCGGCCCGAAATCTCTGCGCGAGACGTGGGAGCCCAAACTCCTCAGCGGCGAACTGGACTTGGGCGCGGTGCAACAGGCCATCTCCGGCAAGTTCGCCGCCCTGGACGGCAAGACCCATCCCAAAAACGACCCGGAGCAATTGCTGTTTGAAGGGCTTGAAACTCTCACGTTGCGCTTTGGCCATTGGAAAAAGATCGCTCCCGACGCGCAGGAAAAACTGATTGAAGTGCTATGCCAAAAGCTTCTGCCTGCGTTGCCTTCCGAGCGGCTCGCCGCTGTGGAAAAGCACCTGCGCAGCTTGCGCCTGTCGCACGCTGCCTAGCTCTCGCCCTCCATGCCCTCCTCCATCTCCCACGCGTCGCGCCGGGACCGCGGCGCAGTGTCCGGCCAGTCCTCCATCCGCCCGCCAAACGGCGGGGACGATTTATCCGCTTACCTCGGCTCGTTCACCCGGCTTTGCGCGGGTTGGCACAGCTTCACGGATGCGGAACGCGCCGCCTTGCGCGCGGCATTCGCGCACCAGTTTCTTCCCGCTCTGCCAGATGAATTTTATGCGGAGGCAGAGCGGTTTTTAGAGGATCGCGGCGCATGAAAAGCAAGCGGATATGGACGAGGGAAGAGGCCAAAGAGTTACTCGCTCCCATTGCCGCGAGTGCGCCGGATCGCGTCCGCGCACCCGCCGCAGAGCCGGCACTCCTCCGCAGTGGAGACACCGCAGGCCGGTTCACGTTCCTGGGGATCGATGCGCGTGGACAGTTGCTCTGCCGTTGCGCGTGCGGCGCCTTGGAGACTGTCCAGGGCCGCTATCTCGCGGAGCCGCTCCGCCAGGCCAGCGGCCATCGCCGCCACTTTCGCCAGCGCCTCCGTTGCGCGGCGTGCCAGGCCCTCACCGCCGAGCTCCACCCCGGCGAACCCACCACCCCGCCTCACCCATGAGCAGAGCCAAACCGTCCAAGAAAACCGCGCCGCTTGAGAGCCCCGCCCATATCCTCACCCCCGAGCAACTGGCCGCCGAACAGGCCAGGGGAGGAATCGTTAAGCATCGTAATCAAGCCCTTCGGCAGGGCGGCAGCATTCATATCCATTGCCGGGCCGACGATTCACTTGTCGCCGTGCTCTCCAATGCCGAGCACAGCGCGGAGGTTTACGCCGAAATTCAAGCGACGCTCGCCACCGCCTCCGCATCGCTGGCCAGGCAACGCGGTATCGAGGCGCGCACCGCCGAACAAAAAGCCGCGCGAAAGCTAGCCCGCGTTGCGCGCCGCGCCGCCGCAATTGCCGATCTCCAGCGCCGTGCCGAGGCCAGCGCAAAAAAGCTGGCGGACAAGAAGGCTCTGAGAGGTGCCCCGCGCGTCGGTCCGCGATGAATGCTTGCCAATGCCCAGCCAGCCGGGGTGAGGTAGTCGTCATCACCGGCGGCCATCCGAGGCCGTAAAAAAGGAACTCATCCATGGAATCTGGCACCGCGAAGCCCAAGGCATCCAACCCGCAACCCGCGCCCATCCCCGCCGAGCGCTGGCGCCGGAAATTCACCACTGAGGCCGGCGACTTCACGGTGACCCCGGCGCCGACTCCGGAGATTCCCGCGCCCGCGGCTTCTGCACCCGCCGCCACCACGTCATGAGCGGCATGGACATCACCAAAGCGGAAATCGTCGTCGACCACGGGTATCCCATCCTTCGTTTCGTCATCGGCGGGCACGCTGCCTTTGTCATCGAACCCAAACGCACCCTGCTCGACGCCGGCCTCGTGGTGCTGCTCGACCAGGACCGCCACTGGGAAGACACACTTGCCGAGGTATTCGAGGCCGACGGCCGCCGGATTCCCATTCCCGGCGCCACCCGCGACCCACAAATCCTCGCCCTCGTCCGCCGCTTCGTCGGCGGCGAAGAAGGCAATCTCCTGCTTGAGCCATGAATACGGCCCGTCCCCCAAAATTCCAATTTCGCCCCGCGACTCTCGCGTAAAACGCGCGCCAACCCTCCGCGAAGCCCCGCGAATGAGTTTTCCGGCACTGCCGGTGCCGAGACAGCGGACATGCCGGTTTGAACGAATGGCGCGCGCGGCTTTGTAGGGCGCGCCAACCGCGAAGGGCTATCAGCCCGATTTGCCGGGAATGCACACACCTTGTAGACAGCGCTCGTGACTGGCATCGCCTACCCTCTTGGCCTCGACGCCGTCTCGGATCACGTCAACCGTTCCGGGCGTGCCAGCCGATTTGTCAGGAATGCACACGCCGCATAGACAGCGCTCGTGACTGGCATCCAATACGCCCTCGGCCTCGACGCCTCCCCGGCTACTTCCGCCCTCCAGGCGTTCAAGGGTGGCCTGAGCGGCGTTGGCACGGCGCTGGGCGCGGTCGGTATCGGCTTCACCGCGTTTAAGTCCATCGCGGGCTTCACCGATCAATTCAAAGCCGTCTTGGAATCCGGCAAGGAACTCCAGACGATGCACGCCGTAACCGGCCAATCGATCTCCGATTTGGTCACGTTGAAAAAGGCATTCGGCGAAGCGGGCCTTTCCGCCGATGGCGTCTCCGGCGATCTCGTCCGGCTGCAAAAATCCCTGGGCGGAACGAATGAGGAGGGCATGCCCACCGCCCACGTCTTTGAACGCCTGGGCCTCTCCATTGCCAAACTCAGCGGCGAGAGCGCCGTCGATCAAATCAAAGAGATTGGCACCGCGATTAACAAACTCGGCACCGATGCCGCCAAGACCTCCGCCATCACGGAAATGTTTGGCCGTAGCGGCGCGGAGATGAAAGCAGTCTTCGCCGATATGGACGGCCTCGACGATGCGCGCAACTCCACCGCCGCGTATGGCGCCATCATGGAGCGCGATGCCGTGAAGTTCAAAAAGATGGTCAACGAACTCGACTCGCTCAGCGGCAAAGTGAGGGGGTTTTTCGTGGGCTTTGCCGATACCGCCAGCCCGGTCCTTGAACCGATGCTGGCGAAGTTGAAGAGCTTCAATCTCGTGGGTGTCGGACAGCAAGTCGGCAGCATTCTGGCGACGATTTCGAGTGCGGCCAGTGGCGGGCAAATCGGCGAGTTGCTCACGCTGTCTTTTGAAAAAGCATCGATGACCCTGGGCAACGGGATGTTGCAGGGCGTCACCGCATTTGGCAGCGCCTACGGCGCCTATTGGGCGACGGTGGTCGAAGATTGGCAGGCATTGTTTTCAAATATGCCATCGGCCCTTGAAGGGTTGAAGAGTGGCCTCACGGGCGCCATTCAAGGAGCCGGCGCCGTCTTGCTGGAAATTTTCAACGCGCCCATTGTCGCCCTCCAGAGCGGCATTGAATCGGCGATGGAAACGCTCATGGAGTCTATCGGAAAGATTCCCAAGCTGGGGGCGATGATGGGCTTGGATGGATTCAAGGCCGACAGCCTCGCCACCATCACGGCGCGCCGCACGGAAGAGGGTGCCAGTCTCTATGGTCACGGCTCGGAAGATTTGGTTGCGAAGGCGACGGCCAATCTCGACGCGGCCAAGAAGTCTTTGGGCTCCGTCTTTTCCGCCGTCGATTTCAAGGGCCAGGTCAATACCATCGTCGACGCTTGGAAAGAAGGTTGGGACAAGGGAAAGCTGCTTGATACCTTGGATGTTTCGGAGCAACTCGAAACCTTGCTGGCAAGGATTGAGGCCGGCAAAGCGAGCTTGCAGGAAATTCAGAAACCGG
>Ga0206854_1110_pt2 | contig 17399 bp, 15 predicted proteins | sample Alteio_BWOrgCont_50_FD_152870 | JGI IMG/M metagenome (GOLD analysis project Ga0206854, IMG submission 152870) | Enriched cells from forest soil in Barre Woods Harvard Forest LTER site, Petersham, Massachusetts, United States -... | ecosystem: Environmental > Terrestrial > Soil > Temperate forest >...
CAACGGCTTCGGCAAGAGCTCTGTCCCCTCCATCGCTCTCCCCGTCGACACCAAGGTCATGGTCGTGCTCTCAATCTGCGCCATTGTCGAGCTTTCCACCTGAACGGTAGTGCCAGCAGCGGCGACAGGAAGCTTGAGATTGACCGTGACCTTGGTGTCGACGGGGAGAGCGATGGAGGGGACAGAGCTCTTGCCGAAGCCGTTGGCGGTGGCTGTAACTGAATAATCGCCGGGGATAAGCGAGGGCGCGACATAAATGCCGGCGGAATCTGTGACAAGATTGCTGTCAAGACCGGTAGCCAACGAGTGCACCGTGACCTGCGCGCCGGGAACGACAGCACCGGTGGGGTCCGTGACGGTACCATTCAGGCTGGCTGCCGACTGGCCAAATGCCGTAGCGGCAAAGAATATAAACACCGATGCAAGTGCGATGGACTTCATCCACTTCATAACAGCCTCCAAGAGAAAGACAATGTACGTGTAGCTTGTTTAAGTAGGAATGCGGACAGAGCAGTGAAGCTCTATCGACGTCTGTTAAAGTATGCCTGATAGACGGCAGGATACAGAGAGCGTGAGTACGATATAACGATTTAATTTGTCATCATGTTGTCATTAAGACTTGCGTAATTTCAGAACGCGGAATAAATACGCAATTTGGTATTTTGGGTTTGCCGATATTCCATTTTTGAGGAATCTTCTCCATGATCAGGAACGAAAAAATGTCCGCTACTGAAGTCAATACAAAGCTGGTTTGCTGCCAGGTTTTGGCCGGTTTGATGCTGGCATCGTTTGCTGTTGCCGGAAATGCGCAGACAAAGCAGAGCGGGCTGGATTTTGAGAGAGCCGGCAAACCGATTGTCGCGGAGCCGGTAGACAAGCAGATCGACGCTGCGCTGAAGGCGGTTTCCGCAGCAACGATCAAAGCCAACATTGAGAAGCTGGTGAGCTTCAACAACCGCAGCACGCTTTCCAGCACAGAGACGGACCTGGCGCCGGGCACCGGCATCATTGCGGCTTCGGAATGGGTTGAGTCGCAGTTCAAGGCGTATAGCGCGGCATGCGGCGGCTGCCTTGAGGTGAAGGTGGATGATTTTGTCGAGCAGCCACCGACGGGCGCAGCGGCTGCGCGCTCGAGGATTACCAAGCCGACGCGGCTGCGCAATGTGTACGCGATCCTGCGCGGAACAGATCCTGTGGCCAGCAAACGAATGTATCTGGTGACCGGACACTACGACACGCGCGAAACCAATGTGATGGAGACGCACAGTTTTGCACCGGGGGCGAACGATGATTCCAGCGGCACAGCAGTGAGCATGGAAGCTGCGCGCGTGCTGAGCGGGCACAAGTTTCCTGCGACGCTGGTGTTTCTGTGTGTGGCCGGCGAAGAGCAGGGGCTGAATGGCAGCAAGCATCTTGCACAGCTCGCGAAGAAAGAAGGCTGGCAACTGGAAGGCGTGCTGAACAACGACATCGTGGGCGGTGATACGACTCCGGGAGACACGCTGCAGTCGAAGACGCGAGTGCGGGTGTTTTCGCAGGGGATTCTGCCGACAGCTCCGGCTGCGGAGATTACGCAGCAGCTTTCGCTGGGGCTGGATAACGATTCGCCTTCACGTGAACTGGCGCGTGAGGTGCTCGACGTCGACCGCACATATTTTGCAAAGAATGCAGCGGTAGTGAAGCCGGGACAGATGAAGCCGCTGCTCAGCGTGATGGAGCTGCGTCTGGATCGCTATCTGCGCGGCGGCGACCACAGCTCATTCAGCAATGAAGGATTTGCGGCGGTGCGGTTTACGGAGTGGCGCGAGAATTTCAACCACCAGCACCAGCACGTTCGCACAGAGAACGGCATTGAGTACGGCGACCTGCTGAAGTTCGACGACTTCAACTACATTGCGCAGGTAGCCCGGCTGAATATGGCGACGATGGCAACGCTGGCGGATGCGCCGGGGATTCCGCAGAAGGTTGCAATGCTGACGGCGAACCTGGACAACGACTCCATCATTAAATGGGAGCCGCCCGCGGCAGCGAGCGGACCGGTGCATTACGAAATTGTTTGGCGTGAGATGGATGCGAATGACTGGCAGTACTCGGCCGACGCTGCGAAGTTCGGCTACACCGATGCAAGCAAAACAGCAACGGTGCCGGTGAGCAAAGACAACGTGTTCTTTGGCGTGCGCGCCTGCAATGCAATGGGACAGTGCAGCCAGGCAGTCACGCCGATTCCAGAAAGACGACAGCCACCGGCGCGGTAGCTACAGCTTTATCCCGGGGTGGTCTTTGTAAGACTAAATCCTGTTGCCATCGAAACGGATGAGGAGAGCCTGGTCCTGCCCGTCTTTCGATTCAGCGAGCAGATGCATGTGCTCGCCGGGATGCGGGTCAAACTTGTGTCCGGAGACGACACCATCCGGCGTATCGACGACTGTCTTATCGGAGATGGTGATGGTTTCGTGCGGGCCGCCATCCGTTTGCATGACGAGGGTGTGGTCATGCCGGTTGAAGCTGAGCACCGTGCCGGCTTTTTTCTCGAAGGTGCCGGCGCCGATGCTCTCCACGGCGACTACGGTCCGCGCATTTCCGTCATCAAAGAAGAAGACGATTACCTCACCGGCATCGCCGGTAGCTTTCTCCGGCGCGACCGTCGCAGCACGCACATCCTTGTCGAAGCTGAGCTTGATCTTGTCGTTTTGAGGAAGCTGAAAGATACCGTCCGTTCCATCGTTCGCCTCGATGATGAGAGTCTTCGACGCAACATTGACAACGCGCATATTGCCCGCGAGCGCATGGACGGTCCACTGCGCGCTTGCCGACGCGGCGCAAACTGAAAATGCGATGACGATGGAACAGGCCTGGATGGTTCTCTTCAGCATTACCGGTCTCCTGAATTAATCCGCACGGGTGGAGGAGTTTGTTAACTAGCATGCCGGACGTAAGCCTGAATTCCGGCGGCCGCCTGAACAAGCAGATATCGGGGTGCGACGATTTTAGTCCTTAACGCCGTTTTTTCTCAAACCGTATATTGAATTCGGTTTCACGACAGATCAAAACGCGAGATCAGAACTGGCGCGACGGCAATCTGGGGTTGAGCACCTTGCGCGCTATCTCGCCGCCACCGACCGGCAGACCAGTGGGATCAAGCAAACCTACCTGCACCAGCACGCTGGCCTGGTCCCAATAGATATGCTCATGCGAGACCTTGCCATCTTTGAAGCCAACGATGACGGCAACAGCCAGCTCTACAGGTTTTCCAGTAGGCGCAACGCCGGGCAGAAGCCAGTCAATCGGCGTGGTGTGGGTAAAGCGGATAAAGATTTCTTCCACCACCTGATCTTGTCCCACCGTGCTGGATACAGTCGTCATCTCTACATCCGGCGGAAAGAACTTGCCGACCAGATGGTCGCGGTAGAAGGCGTGAACACCTTCCCTGCCCACTCCACCGGCCATTGTTGGGACGTGATTGAGATGGGGATCTTCAGTCATGGTCTGCATCGTGGTTTCGAGATCGCCGGCAAGCTCTGCACCGACGTGCTGCTGAAACAGCGCGACCATTTCTTGTTGCTCAACTGACAAAGGTGTCATCTGAACTTCTCCGTTTCTGAGAGCATGGACAATTTACGGTGACACCGATGGCCCAATCTGCGGAGCTTTTGTGGGCGCTCCCAAACCAATGAAGATAATGACGCCGTCTCCGCCGGGATTGGCAGCAGGGTCGCTGGGAGTGCCGACGACATCGTTATAGGCGCTGGGCTTCCAATTGTTCATGACCCAAATATTGCCGGCCATATCCACCCTTGCCGAGGTCTGGCGCATGACGGGTTTGTAGGATGGCAGGCTGGGTGGAGAGTTCAGCGGATCTTCATAGACAGGGCTGCCATCGTAGAGCAACACCTGATCGCCGGCAGAGGGCAGAGTGAATCCCGTTGCAGGCGATATCGCCGAACCGATGGTTGCGCCGGGAGGACAATTTGCAACCGTCGCGCCGCATAATTCGACGACACCGTATTTCAAGAGAGGCTGATCGGTATAAGCGCCGAATGTTGCCACCCAGATATTGTCTTTCGCGTCGATCTGCACGCCCCAGGGCCCATTCATGCCACCGCCGTTATAAGGAGAGCCGCTTAGGGGATTTCCGTTGGCATCGAACGCATAAATCTTATTGGTGGTTCCTGCAGCCGCTACCCACGCATTGCCTTTTGAATCGACGGCCACACCCTTGGGATTGCTGCCGCTGGGCAGAGCTATGGCGGCAAACTGCGGAGTAATCGTGGTGCCGCTTAATTTATATTTCATGACCGTGGATGAGCCGGTGAAGCCAACCCATGCCGATCCATCCGCGGCAATGGCCATACCGAAGGCGCTGGTGTTGGTACCACCGGGGTAAGAAAATGCGTTGGCAGGATTTGCGTTCGGAAAGACCGTAACAACAGAATTGCCGTAGCCGGCGATCCAGATGTTGCCGGTCTGATCTACGGCCATACCCTGCGGGCGCAAGGTGCCTCCGACATAGCCGAGGGTTGGAGACAACGCGGTGCCTGTAGGTGAGAACTCGCTGACTGCGCCTGCCGGCTCGGGTGAACCAACGCCGCCGGGAATATACGCCGAACCGCCCCAACCGAAATCATCCATCCATACATTTCCGGATAGATCGATCATCATCCCGTACCCTGCGCCAAGGATGCCTCCACCACGAATCGGGGAGATGACCGTGCCATTGCTGCCGTCTGCCGGTTTGCCATTCGGCTTCAAGACAACATTGCAGGTGGTCGAGTTCGGTGTGCCGGCAACCACGTTATTGCCAATCCAGGCATAGCCGTTCTTATCGAATATGGGATTCGCGGGACCTGCCCAGGGACAGCTGGGGCTTCCGGTGTCATTGAACTTGACGGCGAGCGTCCAGGCATCGAGCCTCTGCAGCGGATTGATCGAGCCCGGACCTTGCACTCCGAGCAGATAAGGGATGTACGTTTGCGTTGTGGCGCCCAGCGCGAATAGCGTCGCGACATTGGCTGCCGGGTTGTGCGCGATGTTGAAGATAGCTTGAAGCGTTGTTGCCGGTGCGACACCCGCTACGGTGGGTGAAGCTGCAAACAGCGCACTGCATGCTCCGGAATATGCCTGTACGCATGCCGTCAAAATATTGGCGAGCGTTCCCAACTCGCGCCAGGTGTTGGTCTGGTTCGCGTTGGGCGCCAGTTGGATAAGTGTGGAAGGCGTGCCGCTGGCCGCGGAGACCAGATTTTCCGCCATGCCCGCGGCGATATTGACGGGCAACTGTGGCCCAATCACATTGGGCTTTTGCAGGAACTGAGCCATCGCATAGGCAGAAGCGACGGTGGTCATTTCATTAATGACGAAGCTCGACAACGGCGTTGCTCCGAGGATCGCCATGAGCTCAATGTTGCTGCCTTTGCTTGCAATCGCGTAATAGATATTGCCACTGCCATCGGTTGGGAAAGTGATGGAAAATTTGCCACTGCTATCTGAAGTCGCGGAAGCAATCATGGTGGCGGAAGTTGATCCGGCTTCGTAAATTGTCACCAAGGCGCTGGTAACCGGCACGGACGCACCGGCTCCACCTGAAGAAACTGTGCCCTTTACGGTTACGGTAGACGGCGGTGTAGTCGCTGCCGGCGACGAGGGCAAGAATGCGCAGCCAGTCAATGCGAAGAGGGACACCAGCATACCTGCGCCCAGCGCAACATAACGGAGCGCAAAGGTCGCCTGCGCTGCAAGAGCGATACGACGCTTCATTGAAACCTGATTTCAGTCAGAATTTTGTTGTGTATCTGTATGGCTTCGAGAGCCAGAGCAATATAAAACAACCGGAAAATACCCGGAGTTTGGCCTAGGTACAGACGCACGCCTACAGGAAGGACGATCAATTGGGGGTACGTTGCAGCCAATGTACGCTGCGGGGCAGAACCGGGTCAATCCCGGATATCGGATGTTTCAGTTTCTGGCTATGTGGTGGAAAGTGCCTGCGAGTTAGAGCTCGCGGCTGACGAGAGGATTGAGCTCTCCCCTGCACTGCTCGTTGCTTTGCGCGGAACGAACGTGCTCCAGCAGCGTGGCAACGGGTACAGGCAGAGTTGCGAGGAGAGATTTCAGCGCGGGGTGTGCGGCGGGATCGGCGAGCGCATCGACCGGCGTACGAGTGACGATGCGGCCATGGTCGAGAACGCTGACACAATCGCAAAGCTGCAGCACAGAGACAAGATCGTGCGAGATATAGAGCAGCGCAACGCCTTCTTCGCGCTGAATGCCGCGCAGAAGTTGAATGATCTCGGCCTGCGTGACGGGGTCGAGCGCGCTGGTGGGTTCGTCCGCAATGAGCAAAGCGGGGCGATGCAGCAAGGCCATGGCAAGCGTGATGCGCTGGGCCTGACCGACGCTGATCTCGCCGGGCTTGCGATTGAGGAAGGCATCGTCTGAAGGAAGCTGCACGCGCAGTAGAAGCGAGCGGAGACGAGTGTCGAAGTTGACGAGGCTGGATTCGTGCGCAGTCCAGGCTTCGCGAAACTGCGAGCGCAGGCTGAGCGCAGGATTGAGCGCGCTCATGGGGCTCTGCGGAACAAGCGCGATTTCTTTGCCGCGCAGACGGCGAGCATCGCGATCTTTCATGGAGAGAATGTCGCGGCCGTTCATGCGGACTTCTCCGCGCACCCAGCCGCCGCGCCAGGGCAGCAGATTGAGCAGCGCGAGCATCAACGTGCTTTTGCCGGCGCCACTGGTGCCGACGATGCCGAGACACTCGCCGGGCCAGAGCTCTAGTTCAATATTGTCGAGCACGGTCGACTTGCCGTAGCCGGCGCTGAGATGAACTTTGAGCAAGGCCTCGCTCATTTCGCGCCTACTTTAATGAAGTCGATGTTGGAGACGATGCCGGGCTGCAGAACGCTGAACTGCACGTTGGAAAGCGACGGCGATGCGGCGTAGAGCATGTTGGGATAAACAAGATAAATGAAGGGCTGCTGCTCAGCGACGATCTGCTGCACGCGGTCGACAGCGCGCTTGCGCTCGGCATCGGTGGCAGCAATGGCTTGCGCGTTCATCAGGCGGTCGATCTCCCCTTCCCAGGGAGTGGCAGGAGTTTTTTCGGAGGGGTTCCAGCGATGGTCGGGTGAGGAACTGATCCAGATGTTCATCATCGCACTGGGATCGGGCTCGACGTTGGAGAGGCCGAGCAGCGCTGCTTCATAATCCAGAGCCTGCGTGAGATGAGGGATGAGCGCCGGGAAATCGAGCGTGACCACATTCACCTTGATGCCGATAGCGGCGAGATCCTGCTGAATGAGCGAGGCGGTTTTTTCGCGAGCGTGATTGCCGGCGTTGGTAAGCAGAGAAAAAGTGACGGGATGGCCGTCGCGGTCGACAAGCGTTGCACCGTTTTTGCGGAAACCTTCTTTAGCGAGTGCGGTGAGCGCGGCGTTAATATTTTCCTGCACGGGAGCAAGCGACTGGTTGTACCAAATCTTGTTGGCAGGCGAGATGTAGCCATTGGCGGGGGTGGCGTGGCCGTCGTAGGCGATGCGCGCGATGTCGGAGCGGCGGAGTGCGAGGGAGATAGCGTTGCGAAAATTCTTGTTCGTGAACCAGGCTTTCTCAAACGCAGGAATGGATGCGGCAGGCGACTGGTTGAACCACATCTGCTCTGTGTTGAGCGAGGGACCAAAATCACGGACGGCGTGCGGAGCTTTCTGCGCAAGCACGCTGAAGTTTTGCGGCGGGACGGACTCAATCAACTGATACTGGCCGCGGATAAAACGGAGTTCGTCCTGATCGCGATTTTCGAGAATGTCGAGCTTGATGCTTGCGAGATACGGAAGCTGCGCGCCCTTGGCATCGCGTCGCCAGTAGTACGGATTGCGCGCTAGGCGAACAAACTCGCCGTTTTTGTAGTCGGCAACGAAGAAGGAGCCGGAGGTGACTTTGCTCTGGCTGGGATGATTGGCAGGCTCGATGGCGATCTCATCAAAAACTTTGCCAATGCCGACGACACGTTTGGAAAGATGCACGCGGACGGTGGATGCATCGGGTGCGTCTACTGTTACGGATTTCGCGTCGATAAATTCTTCAGCGACCGGAGCCTTGGTGGCGGGATTGAGGACACGCTGCAAGGTCGAAACGACATCGGCAGATGTAAGCGCGGAGCCGTCAGAGAAGCGAAGATGGTCGCGGAGATGAAAGGTGATGAGTTTGCCGTCGGGGCTGATGGTCCAACGATCGGCGAGTGAGGGTTCGATCTGCTGAGTGACGCGGTTGAGACGCAGAAGAACGCCGCCGGTGAGGAAACGCACCATCTCCGACGATTGCTCGTCGACCAGCGCGGGATCGAAGGTGCGGGGATCGTATTTGAGCGACCAGGAGATTTCCTGCGCGAAGACCGGAAGAGCCGGCAGCAGCAGCAACGCAAGAAATGTGCCGGCAACAAGAGCGAAGAGCTTTTTGACGAGGGCCAAATTCACGATCAAGACTTCACCTCAACCAAGAGCATCTCCAGCAGCAGGAGAACGAAGACCAGCAGAGCGATGGGCAGGTACATCCAATGCGTGTTCGCGGTGAGCGCGGAATTCTGGAGCGCCAGCAGCATGGAACCCCACGAAGGCAACGGCTCACTGACGCCGAGACCCATCGCACCGAGGTTCGCTTCCGCAACGATACAGACTGGAATGTAGATAAGAAATTGAGTTAGCAGAAGCGGTGCCAAATGCGGCAACAGTTGACGGCCAAGCTGCAGCGGGCGAAGACCGGCAGCGCGGCCATGGACGAGCCAGCCGGCACTGCGCAAAGTGCGGGCGCGAGCGTGGTTGGCGCGCACGAAGGCGGGCCATCCCAACAGACCGAGCAAGAGAAATGTGAGCGTGGCGGAATGTATCGGCGCAAGGTTTAGCGGCAGAGACGCTCGCACCATCATCAGCAAAAAGAGCCACGGAAGCGTGAGTGCGACATCGCTGAGATAGAGGATGGCGCGGCCAAGCCACGTGGGCGCAAAGGCTGCGCCGAGACCGGCTCCAACAGCCAGACTGCCCGCGATAGCTGAGGCGGCAGCAGCGCCGAGCAGGCCGAGGAGCAGAGCTCCGGCGAGACGAACGGTGCGGTCGCGGCCGAGATCGTCGGTGCCGGTGAGATGTTCATGAGTGGCGCCGATGTTGATGTTGTCGCGGTCCTGCTGCGCGTAGTGGAACGGCGCACGCACCATGACGATGGAGGCGGTGAGCGTGAGGACGAGAAGCAAGGATGCGGCGATCAGGCGCATTCAGCCATCCTTTCCGCGTTAGAGGCATTTCGTGAATCGGCAAAGAGCGCGGCAACTCCGATGCTGACGGCCATCAGCAGCGTGACAGCGAGAAGCACAGGGAGATCGCGATTCATCGCGGCGTTCCAGGCAAGCTGGCCGAGGCCGGGAACATCGAACACAACTTCAATGGGAACGATGGCGCTGAGTGCGAGCACGAAAGAGGTCATAGCCAATGCGAGCAATTCACCAGGCAATGAAGGCAGAAGATGTGCGCGCACAATGCGCGCGGTGCTGAATCCCTGAGCGCGTGCATACAAAAGCTGAGGCGCACTGCTGATACTGCGCAGCAGACTGTAGACCAGTTTGAAGTCGCGAACAGCAATGACCGCGGCGAGCACGAACATAGGTCCGCCGAGATTTGAAAGCAGGCATGCAGTAGCCATTGCGCCGGCAGGAATTGCGAGCAGCAAAGCGACCGGCAGCGCAATCAGGATTTCTCCGGAAGAGCCGCGGCGCAGGCTGAGTGGAAATGCAAAGAGAAGCGCGATCAGCCATCCGCTGAGAATGCTGCCGGCAAGCAGGCGCGCGGTGGTGCGAACGCGATCATGGAGGAGCGAAGAGACAGGCGCGTCGAACTGGCGGGACCGGCCGAGGTCGCCATGCATCCAGCTACGCAGCTGCGATGCGGTCATCGCGGCGAAAGAGCTTTCGCGCTGCTGCTGAGACTGAAGCTGTTCGCGAACGACGGAAGCGTGTTGAGCATCCAGCTCGCGAGCATCGTTGAAATATCCGGGGGCAAAGCGCAGTAGCGCCATGGTTCCGAGCACCGCCACCAGCACCAGGCTCGCCACGCGCAACAGGCGAAGCGAAGCGCCGGCGAGGCGCTTCATATGCGTGCTGCTTCCATCAGAAGAAGCTGTTCCTGGCCGAGAGAGAAGCCGGACTCGCTCTGTCCTACCTGCGCGTGCAGAGCATTCTGCAAGGAGAGCGAGAGCTTGGGTTCCATGGCCTGAAGAATGCGGAGGTGGTCGCGCTGGAAGGAATCGAGCGTGCTCGAATAGAGCGTGATCACAGCGAAGACCTGCTTGTGCATGTCGAAGACAGGCAGAGAGAGCGCGGAGAGCAGGCCGCCATTCTGGCCCTGCTTGTATTCATAGTTGGGTTCAACGGTGGCATTGCCATTAAGAATGGCTTTGCCGTTCTGCGAAACCCAACCAGAGATTCCCTGACCTACTGGGATCGGTTCCGGTGTAAATGATTTGGCGTATGAACCTTCGATGTACGGCGCAAGAAGCGATTCGCCCTGCACGAAATAAAACGCGCAAGCGTCATACGGCACGAGACGGCGCAGACGAGACGCCATGACGGCAATAATTTCATTCAGGCGCAGGCTGTTTCCGAGCGACTGAGTCAGGTCATATAGTGACTGCGCTTCCTGCAATGCAGCTTCAATCTTGTCCTGCGCAACGAGGGGCTCTTCATTCTGAGTTGATTGCTGCTGAACCTGAGGCGTGGCTTCGCGCGCGGCTTCAAAACCATTGCCGGGAGCAACACCGCGGCCTACCGCAACCTCAGTATTGAGGCGCGAGAATCCAGGCAGATCGAGTTCTTTTGCCTTCTTCTCCAGCTTTTCGTGCAAGCTTTCCAACACCGTCACGACAGTGGGATCGAACTGCGTTCCCGACATGCTCTTGAGAATAGCCATCGCCTCATCTGTCGACATTGCCTTGCGATACGGGCGGTCGGAGACGAGAGCGTCAAAGCAATCGACAGCAGTGAGCACACGAGCGCCGATGGGAATTTCTTCACCTTTGAGGCCGTCAGGATATCCGGCGCCATTCCACCACTCATGGTGCGAGCGAACGATGGGAACGACGGGATAAGGGAAGTTGACGCGCTCCAGAATGTCCGCACCCACAACAGGGTGGATCTTCATCTTTTCAAACTCTTCCGGAGTGAGCTTGCCGGGCTTGTTGATGATGTGCTCCGGTACAGCGAGCTTGCCGATGTCATGCAGGAAAGCTGCAGTGTGCAGCGCCTTCATCTCTTCATCGTTGAGCTGCATCACGCGGCCAACCTCTTCAACATAAGTGCGGACGCGGAAGAGATGGTCATGCGTGTTCTGATCCTTGGCTTCAATCGCCATGGCCAGGCCTTCAATGGTGCGCAGGTGCAGAGCCTGAGTTTCTTCCAGGTGCTGCTGACGCTCCTTGAGGCGCTCAATCTGAGCAGTGTAAGCGCGGTAGACGGTATAGACCATGGGGATGATCAGCAGAGCTGTGGACCATCCGAAACGCTGACCGAGCCAGGAAGCTGTTGCCGCCAGAACCGCGCCGACGAAATAGAACGGGAGGTACCAGACGAATTCCGTCTTCCAAAGTTTCCACGCAGATTCGCCGTTGGAAGAAGCGATAATCACAGCTACCGAGACGGTGCTGACAAAGAAGTACGCGAAGGATGCAATGGCCAGAGCCGGCGCGAGTGCAAACCCGTGGCGGAACAGGAATCCGTAAGTGACAAATGCGGCTGCCGAAGCCAGCATCGTGTTCGCAATATTGAAGACGATCTGGACTGCGGTAAAAATCTTGACTACGCGAACGCGGCACTGAGCGGCGACGGAAAGCGCAGCCAGCAACAGAACCTGCAGCGGTGAAAGGCAGATGATCGCATAAAGGATGAACGGGAAGTTCAGGGACATGCTGCCATCGCCGCGAGGCAACGCAACCTTGAAGCCGGAGCTCAGCAACACCGCAGCGAGGAACAGCGAAAATTCCATCCAGTGCCCACTGGAATAGTGGGCAGCAACGGCGGTGGAGACCACACCGAGCAGGATCGTAATCGCGATTTGTACCTTCGTGCGTTGCGGCATTTTAGGTCCTGTAAAACTCAACGTATATAGCTGGTCCGATAAAGGAATCCCGGACTCTTCGTAAAGCTACAAGAGTGCCAAAAAGGACGTAATTGACCCAAAGTTGTACCACTATCCCCCATGAAGTGAACGATCTAGTGCATTTCTGTAGACATTTGCACAGTGGCGGAAATGGCGGGGTATTGCCGCGTTGCCAGTGCTCCGGAAAGAGATGAGTAAGATGAACATCGGAGACCTGCGAAATGCCCAGCATCGATGAAGACCTGCAACTGATTGCCGACCAGGAACGCCTGCTGCACTTTGAAAGTTTCAGCGCCGAAATCGCCTGGGCCGTGGGTAACGCTTTGCGTACCGAAGCCAAAATGCGCAAAGCCGGCATGACGTTCGAAATCCGAATTGCGGAACGGGTACTTTTTGCATGCTCCACGGATGGCGCCGCACCGGGGCAGGCAGACTGGATTCGCCGCAAACGGAATGTGGTGATGCGGTTTGGTCGCAGCAGCTACGCGATGGGCCTGCTGCTGGAAAAAGAAGGCAAGACAATCGAGCAGCGTCATGGACTTACGCTGGCAGACTATGCCATGCATGGCGGCGGTGTACCTATCTTGCTAACAGGCACAGGGCTGGTGGGGAGCGTGATCTCCAGCGGCCTGGACCAGCGCACCGACCACAACATCGTGGTGAAGGCTATGGCCAGCGTGCTGGGCGTGGCTGTTCCGGGGCTGGGCTGAGGCCGGTTTCGGGTTTTCGGCTGGGAGTCCTTCAATTCCCTTAGGCAATCCCTTTCTTTCGAAGGATTCGCAAAGGCCTATAGCTCAATGGTTGAGCAGCGGACTCATAATGAGTTTTCACACCTGGCCCTGAGATGCCACACCCTGCCTTGACTTGTTGAAACCCCAATATCAGGGACAGTTCGCGTCCATCGCTCTGCCAAGAATTGTCGCCTCACGCCACAAGTAGACAAACCGACTGACACCAAAACTGACATCCAGAGTGTCACCTCCCTGGTTTGTAACCCCAGCCCAAGGAGTCTTCCCACCCCATGCGTATTTGTTACGTCCGGCGTAGCTTGCGGGATTGATACCCCTGTCTGTATTTGAACAGGGGTATCAACTTCGCAGAGACGTATTCCGTACACCAGAAGACGTTCGTTTCAGCATTAGTAGATTGGCATTCGTTACCGATTACCGGCTCTACCTTTGGCAACCTGGCTGATGTGAACGGTCCGATTGATAGACCTCACAAAGGCCAGAGTGGAACTGGGTGCTGGAACCTGGCCTGACAAGATGTTCCGGAACGAATGATCCTTGCCATAGATAGCAATGGTGGAATCCTCGTCCTGCTCAACCACAGCTCCGTCCAGCGTGATACCTGCGAATATGCCGCGCGAACGGGAGTAGGTGAGAATCTCTGAATTCAGCTTCCAGTCGGTGCCTGCGGATGCATGCCGGCCAACCGGGCCTGCAGATGCTGAAGCGTCGCCGCCAAGTTGGAATTTGCTGGAGAGCAAGTGCTGCAAGCCATGGTCATTCATGACTACCATCACCAGATCGATGCCTTCTATGCCGATCTGCAATCCCCAGCTGCCGCCACCGATAGATACAAACGCCGGCGCGCTCCAGCCATCAGGGGTACGGCAGGAAGCGATACCTCGGCCATGTTCCCCGCCGACGACAAATCCACCTTTGATGAGATGAGGAATGACAACGATGCATTTCGCAGAGCTCAATACTTCCTCAGGAATGCCCTTGTCCGGCGTTTGAACGATGGAATGAAGCACATCGGTAGACATCTGCAAACGTTTGATCGAATCGCTATAAGCGGATGCCCACAAGTTGGTGCTTGTCAGCGCGAGAACGCCGATTGATAACCACAATTTCGTTTTCATTATTTTCCTTTGAGAATCGGAAAGCTAAGAGGGAGATATGTCAGATGGATGTGACTTAGCTCAGAAGCCATAAGGGAGGAGAGAATGAAAGAGTCTTCTCCGAAAACAGTATTCCAAAGCAGAAAAGTAATAACTGAGCTACATAGCTCAACCACCAAATACGCAGGATGCAATGCGGAAAGAAACGCGCTACTCGTGGAGCACAACGTTGAGCAAGGATTTATGCACGGTGATGCGACTGTCGTAATCGATGAAACCAAGTTTTCGGAAGCGGTTCATGAAGAAGCTCACGCGTGAGCGCGTAGTTCCCACCATTGCAGCGAGCGCTTCCTGACTGATCTTCGGAATTACAGGCTCGGGCTCGCCGGGCTGACCGAATTCAGCCATGATCAGCAGAATTCGAGCCAATCTCTTTTCGCAGGAATTAAATAGGTGGTCGACAAGATCGGCTTGGACCCGCATGCCGCGAAGAATAAGAATCTCAGTAAACATTTCAGCGAATGCCGGCTCTTGGTGCATTACGCGAATCATCTCTGCGCGCTCGATCTTCAATACATTGCAGGCAGTGATAGCCGTTGCAGAAGCAAGATGAACACTGGCAATGGACGCCATGGATGCTTCGCCCACGAAATCGCCATCGCTGACGACCATGAGCGTAACTTCCTTGCCTATTTTTGAAACCACGGTCAGCTTCGCGCGGCCCTTTTGCAGAAAATAGACCGCATCGGCGGCATCTCCCTGCGCAAAGAACAGGTGGTCCGGTTTCAAATGCAGAATTTTCCGTCCGATGCCCGCGCTGGCAAGGAATGCTGGATAGTCGAACACCGCTTTGGACTTTGCGTCTGGCAATTGGCAATTCTCCTAAAAGCCCTGCTTGGAGGAAATGCAAAGGATTTTTGCCTGGGGATCAAAGGCCCGTGGAGAAAGTCGTTTCCGCATTTACTGTCGGACGGAAAACCAGCTGTTTAGAGAACTTGATGGCAATGTACTCCTAATTACACTCAATCGGCCCGGAAAATCGTCAAGGTGTGCTACTTAGCTCAGTTTTTCTTTTTCGTGCGTCCTAGAGTCGACCTTGAACAACTGCCTTTACGGGGTTTGGTGTCGGCCTGCGGGCTGAAGAAGAAGAGGCTGACGATCATGCGCACTCACAAGATTCTGATAACAAGTTTGGCGATTTTGACAGCATTTGTTCTGGCAGCGGGCTGCTGCTCCCCAAACGCTACAGGTACGGCATTGCCGGTAATTACCGTGATTGGGCCAACTGCCGGAAGCACCGGCGCCTGCCCGAACACTGCCGTAACAGCCACTTTTAACGAAGCGATGAATCCCGCCACCATTAATGCTTCCACATTTACCGTCAGCGGTCCCGGCGCACTCGCTATTAGCGGAGTAGTGACCTATAGCAGCACAAATAACACTGCCAGCTTTGTACCGTCCGCGCTTTTGATTGCCGGCACGACTTACACCATTACGCTGAACACCGGCGAAAAGGACATGTATGGCAACGCACTTGCCAATAATGTGAGCTCCACTTTCGCTATTGCAGCAAACGGCTGCAATCCTCCGCCGACTGTGGCTGCCGTCACGCCTCCTGCTGGATCTACCACTCTTTGCCCGAATGGCGTATTAACTGTCACCTTCAGTGAGGCCATGAACCCGGCGACAATCAGCGCAGCGACATTCACGCTGGCTCCCGGGGTTGTGGGAACCGTATCGCACGATCCGACCAACAAGATTTACACGCTCACACCTTCAGCAAATCTTTCTGCCGGCAAGACCTATACCGCACAGATATCGACGGCAGCGCAAGATACGTTCGGCAACTTTCTTGCAGCTGCTTATATCTGGAGCTTCGCAACCGCCGCGAATGGTTGTAACCCACCGCCGACGATCGTAGGCGTGACTCCTATTGCTGGAGCTACAGGTGTCTGCCCCAACTCCGTGATCACCGCATCGTTCAGTGAAGCAATGGCAGCTTCCACGATCAACACGACTACCTTCAAGCTAACCGGTCCAGGAGCGACGGCAGTTGCAGGAGTCGTTACCTACAATGCGACTGGTAACGTAGCAATCTTTGCGCCCGCGGCCGCTCTGGCGCTGAACACCACTTACACCGCAACCATTACAGCAGGAGTGCAGGATCTCTTTGGCAATACTCTAGCGACTCCCTTCACCTGGACCTTTACGACGGGTGCGTCGACCTGTCTGCCTCCCGCGCCTCCGGTATCCGTCACACCTGCGCCTGGGTCTACGGGTATATGCAACAACACTGTCGTCGCAGCCACATTCGGCCAGGCGATGAATCCTGCCACCATCAATGCTCTCAGCTTTACGCTCACAGGCCCCGGCACCACAGCAGTGGCTGGAACCATAACCGCTAATGGAACCAACAAGGTTTTCACCTTCACACCGACCGCGGCTTTAGCTCTGAACACAACATTCACCGCTACTTTGACAACGGCGGTGCAGGATCCCTTCGGCAACGCTCTCGCAAGCAGCTATACATGGACATTCACAACGAGCGCCGCGGCTTGCGTTGCTCTGCCGCCGACGGTCGTTGCGGTTACTCCGCCTGCCGGCTCAATTGGAAACTGCAGCAACTCCGTAGTTACGGCAACGTTCAGCGAGGCGATGAATCCTGCGACTCTAACGACAACTACCTTTACGTTGACGCCGGCTACAGCCGGTACCGTCACGATGGATTCGACTGCCAAGATCGCGACCTTTACGCCAACTGCGAATCTTGCCTTGAACACTCTGTATACAGCCACCATTACAACCGGAGCCAAGGATCCTTCCGGAAATTTCATGGCTCCCAATTTTGTCGGCGGCCGAGACTTCATGCGGTGCCCAGTTCCCGCTAACGTCAGCAGTCAATCCAACCCATGGAGCGAAGTGATATGTGATACCTACGCCCGCGCCGCGAGGAATTGCGCAAAGACAACTGCTCAGCGGCGTGATGCCTCCCGGCAGTGTGCCTGTCAATGTGCTGTTTGGGTAAACGTAGGAATATCCGCCGAAGATATCTACTTTTGCATCCCGAGCCTGCTGCGCTGTGGCGATGCCTGGAGAGAAGCAAAGGATTGCCATCAAAGGAAGAGCGGCGTTGCGAACATAGCGGCGGCAAGTGCTGAATTTCGATGTCTTCGATGTCATGGGTAGATCCTCCGAACGGTGGAACAGAATCTGTTAGCGCGAAATCAAACGACGGCTCGCGTTCGAGCCGTCGTGCGGGGCTTAGGGAGCGGTCACTGCATTGCTGTCCATCGTGACGGCGCCATTGCGCGCCAGTGCTCTGCCCTGGAGGGTAGCTCCGGTGTTGAGAGTGATGGAGGTGAGAGCCATGATGGTTCCCTTGAAGCTGGAGACAGTGCCCAGCGTGGCCGAACTCCCGACCT